>Ga0247610_10004217_pt1 | contig 15452 bp, 11 predicted proteins | sample 174DNAGHGhighgp2_FD_193483 | JGI IMG/M metagenome (GOLD analysis project Ga0247610, IMG submission 193483) | Sheep rumen microbial communities from Palmerston North, Manawatu-Wanganui, New Zealand - 1742 DNA GHGhigh gp2 | ecosystem: Host-associated > Mammals > Digestive system > Stomach > Rumen... | reverse complement strand
CATCGTACACCTCCACGAGCCGTTGCGCCATCTGCACCAGATGTTCCGCTTTACTCCGCGGGTAACTGACCGACTTCACGTATTCAAACACCTCATCACTCGTTGCCTTGGCCATCGCTTCCGGAGTCGGGTAGGCAGCAAACAATGCCGGCGTCACCATATTGACCCGCTTGTCTGTACATTGCGCGGAGAGCATTACCGCCACGAGGCATTGGAAGGGATTAGCAAACACCAATTCCGATTCTGCAACGGGCATGTTGGTCTCAAACCAAGCCAATATATTTTCAAAGCGCTGTTTGGTCGTCATGATAGGTGCGACTTAAGAATTGTAATACGCCCGTCGCCTGTGTCTGAACGCTTGCCGTCTCAGGCGTGATTTCCTTTTTCTGCAATTTGAGCATCATGATCTGATAGAGCAGCAGCAGACACGCCTCAATATCCGACATCGTCGGGCGATCGGTCTTGGCCTTGAGCAGGTTCAGACTCGGCTGCAAACGCATAACAGCCGCGCGGTACATCGCGTCTTCATTCAAGATCTGCGTGTGCAGGTCAATAAGCTCCGAAAGGGCATTATTGGCTAAGGCCAGATGACCACCGTCCACGATTCCTTCGCGATGCATCATCTCGTTCAGTTCATGCAGTTCCGGTGTGGCGTCTGCATTCTCGGGGAAAGCACGCAAATAGTCCTCCATCTGCCACAAATACAGAATGTACTCGGCTATATTGTCTTTTTTGGATTTCATCATTCCATCAATCCATCATTTCATCATTCCAATCGTCGATGTCGTCCAAATAGTTATCACTCATAAATACCTCTATATCGCGGCGATCCTTTTTCGTAGGACGACCCATACCGCGGTCTCTACCACCGTTTCCGGCCAGACGTGCCAGTTCAAGCAGTTCCAGTTGTTCAGGAGTTGTACAATCGCGTAGGTACTCGGGCACTAATTTCGCACCCAAACGGTTCTCTGTCAATTGCAGCACTTTATACGTGTAGGTGATGGGACCCTTCCGAACGGTGAATGTGTCGCCGACCTTGAATGTGCGGCTGGGTTTCAACTGTACACCATTCATAACCACACGCCCGTTCTTGCAGGCATCCGCAGCAATGCTCCGCGTCTTGTAGATCCGCATCGCCCAGAGATATTTATCTACCCTGACTTCCATCATTCCATCATTTGCATCATTTGCATCATTTCCCGTTGTATTGGTTCATCGTCCGGTCAATACCCTGAAGGCAGAAACTCGGAATGATCTCACTCGTTACTTTCAGCCGCTCGTCAATCTGCTTTTTCTCCTCGTCGGTCCATTCGCCGAGCACAAAATTGATCTGCCTCCCGCGCGTGTATTCGTTTCCTATACCGAAGCGCACGCGTGCGTAGTTCTCCGTGCCCAGCACAGATTGGATATTACCGAGTCCGTTGTGACCACCATTCGAACCCTGCTTGCGAATACGAATCGTACCAAACGGCAGGTTGAGGTCGTCCACCAGCACGAGCATGTTCTCCACGGGGATCTTCTCTTGCCCTAACCAATACCGCACGGCATTGCCGCTGAGGTTCATATACGTGGAAGGTTTAAGCAGCACGAGTTCGGCATTCTTTACCCTGCATTTTGCTACGAACCCGTACCGCTTGTCCTCCCACTTGGCACCTATACTATTAGCAAAAACATCGACCATTTGAAAGCCGATGTTGTGCCTCGTCCCCTCATACTCGGGGCCGATGTTCCCTAATCCAACGATTAAGAATTTTGCCATTACGCCTGTTTGCTCTGGCGTGTTGCCTTCACCTCAGCTACGCAAGCGTCAGCCGGGTTAACGAACTTCAAGCCTTCTACCTTCACGTCAGCAACGGCGATCTTCTTACCCAGACCAAGCTCGGTAACGTCGATGTTGATACGATCAGGGAATGCAGTGTAGATACCACATGCTTTGAGCTTGCGCATGTTCTGAACCAACTTACCACCGGCTTTAACACCTTCAGCAAGACCGTTCAACTGAATCGGGATCTCAACTACTACCGGCTTCTTCTCATCAACTGCGAGGAAGTCGATGTGCAGCGTTTTACCATCAATCGGGTGGAACTGCAACTCTTTAACGATAGCTTTGGTCTTCGTGTCACCAACCGTCAGGTCAACAATCTGAGTGTCCGGGCTGTAGATCAACTTACGAACGTCAGCTGCTGCTACTGTGAAGGTCAGGCTCAGACCACAACCGTAAATGTTGCAAGGAATCAATTCCTCTGCGCGGAAAGCCTTAGCGGCTTTCTTTCCGTACTCGCTACGCGGAGTACCTACCAATGCGAATTCTTTCATTTTTAATTATGTGTTACTCAATAATGGGGCAGTTATTTCTGTTGTGACGCTGCCCGTATCCCATCACACTTGCCTCTTTTCATAATTCACCCCTCCTTATAGGGAGGGGCTTGGGGGAGGCTTCCCTTTGTTGTCCACCGAGGAGTCGAACCTCGCTTCTCGGAACCAAAATCCGGTGTAATACCGATATACGAGTGGACAGCACTTTCGAAAAAGCGTGCAAAATTACTACAATTTTTTGAATTGACCAAATATTTTGCCTTAAAAATGCAAATTACCCTGCATTTTTTTTTCTCTCTTGCTTCTATTTACTGTACTTTTGAGAACCGGATCTTTATTTTTCGGTGATCCGGCCCATGGATCATTACGGATGTCTTAGATGGGTGTCTGGCGTGTTTTATTGCTGAAATAACTTTTTCCAATATGCTATTGTCAACATTTGTCTCCGTCTGTATCTACGTTCTTTTTGAGCGAGTGTCTCTTTTGCCAAACATTTTCTCCAATTATGAATTTCCTTTATATTCCAACAATCATGCATTACCGTTATTATGTGTCGCGCTTGGAATTTTATGAAAGTATCAGGCAATCTATCTGATTTTCTCTGATAGAATTCTCGAAGAACATTCACATCATGTCTAAGTAATATGGAGGAATCCTTCATTAAATATTCATACTCATCTTTTTTCTTAACTCGTACCTGCTTGTCCATTCCCATATCATCTTTAGATACAGAATACATGACTTTCCCTTTATGGTATAAACATGTATATAAGCATTGTAGCTCCCGTAACAAAGGAGCCGGCAATGTTAGATAATATTTAAAATAAAATATGGATAAATTGCGCGAAATTTCGTCTAATTGTTTATCTGTATAGTTGCTTGGGACAAAAGAAAGAGATAACAAATCTTGCAGGATTTTCGCTAATTCCTGTGAGCGCTTTTCGTATTCACGGAATAGCTCAACGCTAAACTTATCATTCTCTTTCTTTCGAAAATAGATATAGCCTAAAACTGCTGTTACGACGATACCTATCACTCCACATAGTCCACAAAAGATTTCTCCAAAATTAGCTATGATTATATCTTTCATACTGGTGTTTTTTTACGTTAATATTCTAAGAATCATACATCATGAGGTTCACTACTTCATCTCCCTGTTCGCAAATTATTATTTTCTAATAGTTATTACTTCTGTCTTAACAACCATTTTCTTGTCTTGGTCTTCTCCCGCTCATCGGTCGGTGGATGCTTCTGACGGCTGAATGCTGACGGCTATTTGGCGACAACCAAGTAGTAGTTCTTTTTGCCTTATGGCAATTCCGGATAATAGATGAATGGTGTCACTGCCGGATGATTTCCAACAATTCGGTAGCAAAGGTACTACTGGGGGCGTTGGCCGTTGGTGTTGGCTTCGAGGAAGATAGATTTCTAGATGGGCATGTCACATGCAAAATACCGCATAAAACGGTATAGAACGTATGCCTTCTTCCAATCCGAAATTCTTCTGCGAGATACGAATGGCCACTTCAGGGTGGTATGTCAGGCGGAACTGATTCATGCTCTTCGCACGCGTGTGCAACCCCTTTTTTACCTCTATGGGTATAATCCGTGTGTCTTGCGCCCAAAGGAAATCCAATTCTGCCGTATTGCTGTTCCGCCAATAATACAGAGGTATCTGCCTTGCTGCTAATGCCTGCGCCACATAGTTCTCGGCAATGGCTCCCATAAAAGTGTTATCTACGGGCAGTGGAGAGAGAATCAACGATGATGGCATACCGGATTTCATGGTCAGTAGTCCGACATCGCTCATATAGAGTTTGAAATCTCCCAGATCCGCGTATGCAGCAAGTGGGATGACAGCATTTTCCACCTCCTGACATTTGAGTACGATACCTGCGTAATTGAGCCATTCGATGGACTCGCCGAAGATAGTGGCACTTCCTCCGCGTTGCACCACTTTATACTGGAACTTGTGGTTCTCTTTGGCTAACTGAGCAGGTATGGAGTTATAGCATGAACGGATTTTGACTGATGTCGCAGGAGAGGCGTATTTCGCCATATCCGCGACATATTCGTTGAGGATACGTTGCTGTATATCGGCGATACGGACGATACTATTAGACTGCACATATTCCTCGACCACGGCCGGCATACCCCCCACCACCATATATTGCCGCCATAGTGCCAAAGCTTCCTCGTGGAGGGCAGAGGGCATTTTGGTGTTTGTTTGAGCATGCTGACATATCAACTCCGCAAGGGATTGCTTGGACATCGCCCAAAGGAATTCTTCAAAATCCAAAGGAAAGAGCTGCAACTCGTTCACTTTTCCGACAGGGAAAGAATATTTCTCGCGGTGTACCGCTACACCTAACATACTGCCTGCCGCACAGATATGGTACTCCGGCGCTTGCTCACAAAACGACTTCAGCGCAGTCAAGGCACGTTCGGATGCTTGTATCTCATCCAAAATCAACAATGTTTCATTCGGAAGAATGCGTTGAGAAGATATGCTTTCCAGTTGCAAAATGATTGTTTGGGGATTCAGGTCATCCTCAAAAACCATTCTTGCCCGGGTGTCAGCCTCCAAATTGAAACGCACGGTGTTGGCATAATATTGCCTGCCGAATTCTTCCAGAATATAGGTTTTTCCTACTTGACGTGCTCCATTCAGAACTAGCGGCATTCGTCCTTTTTGGGTTTTCCACTCGCATAACGAGTCCATGATTTTACGTCTCATAGCATCTGCTTTTATCTTTGGTTTATTCTGTCAAATTATGATTTTTCCATACGAAACAATCAAAAAATACGCTGCAAAGGTACTACAAATTTTTGATATATGCAAGAAAAATAAGTATTTTTCACAAAAAAAAGCAGAGCGCGTGCTCTGCTTTCTGACTTCTGACGGCTGAATGCTGACGGCTATCTCGCAACGACGAGATAGTAATTTTTCTTTCCTTTTTGGAAGAGCAGGTACTTGCCGTTGAGGAGTGCCGCGTCGGTGATCGGGGTTTGCGGGTCGGTCAGTTTCTCTTTGTTCAAACTGAAACCGTTCGCCTGAATCATCTTACGTGCCTCGCCCTTGCTCGGGAAGATATTCGTCTTCTCTGCCAGCAGATCCAACGGACCGATACCTGCTTTCAACTCCTCCATCGGAATCTCATAGCGCTCTACGCCTTCAAAAACCTGCAGGAACGTCTCCTCGTCTAACGCGCGCAACGCGTCCGCGGTTGCGTTTCCGAATAATATATCACTTGCCTCCACAGCTGCATTGTAGTCTGCTTCGCTATGCACCATGCAGGTCACCTCTTTCGCCAACCGTTTCTGCAGCACGCGCAAGTGCGGCGCCTCTTCGTGCTCTTTGATCAGTGCTTCGATCTCCTCGCGGCTGAGGCTCGTGAAGATCTTGATATAGCGTTTTGCATCGTCGTCGCTCACGTTCATCCAGAACTGATAGAACTTATACGGACTCGTGTACTTGCGGCTCAACCATACATTACCGCTCTCGGTCTTACCGAACTTACCGCCGTCGGCTTTGGTGATCAGCGGGCAGGTGAGAGCAAAGGCAGTCTTGCCGTTCATCTTACGCATCAGCTCGATACCGGTGGTGATATTGCCCCACTGATCCGAACCACCCATCTGCATCAGACAATTCTTATGATCGTTCAGATACACGAAGTCGTACCCTTGCAGCAACTGGTACGTGAACTCCGTGAACGACATACCTTGACTAAACTCGCCGTTGAAGCGCTTCTTAACGGAGTCCTTCGCCATCATGTAGTTGACGGTGATGAGCTTGCCGATATCGCGCGTGAAATTGATAAAGGTGTAGTCCTTCATCCAATCGTAGTTGTTGACCAACTCGGCAGCATTGGGCGCATCGCTGTTGAAATCCAGGAAATGCTCCAACTGCTCGCGGATACACGCTACGTTGTGACGAAGGATCTCTTCGGTGAGCAGGTTACGCTCAGCACTCTTACCGGAAGGGTCACCGATCATACCCGTCGCACCACCAATCAGCGCGATCGGCTTATGGCCGCAGGCCTGCAGGTGACGCAGCATCATGATTCCGCACAAGTGACCGATATGCAGACTGTCCGCTGTCGGGTCAATACCTACGTACGCGGTCGTCATCTCTTTCATCAATTGTTCCTCCGTTCCGGGCATGATGTCCTGTAACATCCCTCTCCAACGGAGCTCTTCTACAAAGTTTTTTGTCATATAGTCGTTAGTATTATTATTTTTTTAGGGTCCCCGAGGATTTTTAATCCTTGGGGAGAGCGTAGCGTAGAACGTAGGCGTTATTGAGCGGCAGAGCCGCGAGTCACGCGGAGTTCTAACGTAAGCGAGTGCAAAGGTACTGCTTTTTTTTGACATGTGCAAATAAAATGCATAAAAAAGCTGCACCCCCGAAGGAGTGCAGCCCAAAGTGAGATTGTTTGTACGGGTTATTAACGAACTACTTGTCCTTGAATGGTGTACATCTTGTCTCCGCGGAGGATGTAGATCTGACCATTGATGAGAACTTTCGTCGCCTTTTCGCTTACTTGTACGTCCTCGAAGCCGGATGGGTTCACTTCACGGCTGTATACGGCCGTGTAGATTGCGTTTCCGGTTACCGGGGCGAGGGCAGGATTCCAACCGGTGAAGGTGTAGATCCATTCTTCAGTCGGTGCGAGCGTCGGGGTGACACTGCATGCAGGCATCTCGCCGTAGAGGTACGAGTTAGCTTCGATGAGTGAACCATCGGCGTTGAGGAAGGTCACAAGGTAAGTCTGCTGTGCAAAGATAGCAGTGAGCGTGAGATCCTCGGTCAACTTGATGTAACGAACGCTATTGGTTTCACCATCCGACCAGCGTACGAAGTTGTAACCCGGATTCGGCGTTGCGGTGATGGTGATGTTCTCGCCGTAGTCGTAGGTTCCGTTCACCTCGGTGTTAACCGATCCGCCTACGCCCGCGCTGATAGCCACTGTCACGCGCTTTTGCTCGAACTGAGCGGTGATGGTCGTATCTTTGCTAACCGTGATGACACGTGTTGCTTGCGCTACACCATCAGACCAACCGGTAAATTTCGCGTGCTCCTTCGGCGTAGCGATGATCGTTACTTGGTCGCCGTCGTAGTAGGTGCCGCTCACTTGGTTAACCTCACCGAGTTCGGTATCCGATGAGAGGATACGTACTACGAACTGCGAGAGCGGAGTACTTACCTCTTGGAACTGTGCCGTGAGGTTGAGGTTCGCGGTAACCGTGATGTTACGTGTTACATTGCGATCGCCATCTGACCAGCGAACGAAGCGGTAACCGTCATTCGGGTTAGCCTTGATCGTGATCTTCGAACCGTACGAGCAGCGATAGGTCTTGTTCGCCTTGATATACTCGTTCGCGCCGCTTACCTGTACACGTCCGCCTTCGCCGGCTGCAACGCTTACGTAGCAGATCGGTTTGAAGACAGCGGTGATGGTCGTGTCGCTATTGAGGCTGAGAGAACGGTAGTTGTTGGTATGGTCATAACCGTCAGACCATTCGTACAACTCATAACCCTCATCCGCAATAGCCTCAATATATTCATAGATGCCCCACATAACGGTGGTGTCAATACGAGCTACTGTATCGTTCTGATAAACCAAGCGGATACGTCCGTTCTCGGCTGCAATGACAATATGTTGCGGTACGATCTCTTCGTAGAGCGCGATGAGCGTCGTGTCTTGCGATACGGTGAGCATGCGGCACTCGTTGTCGTTTCCGTCAGACCAGCGAACGAAGCGGTAGTTTCCTGTCGAACTCGGGCAGATGCGGAGTTGGTAATCATTCGGATAGTTACCCGAAGGATTCATTCCATAGAACGAACCGCCGACCGTCGTGCTGACATTGACATGATACGTCTGTACTTGCGTGAAGATATTCACCGATACGACGTTCTCTTCGTAGATGGTAGAGTAGGTAGTCGGAGTTTCATCTACAATAGCATATACCTCAAATACATAGCGTCCGTCTTCGGTCGTTACGAAGTCGAAGGTGTTGCCGGAGATGATAGAGTCACCGCCGGGGAACATCGGTACGCGTCCCCAACCGCTCTCTTCACGCCACAACTCAAGGGCTACGCGCGTTGCAGTAGTATTCCAACTGAAGTGGAGCGTACGTCCGGTAGCGGAACCTTGCAGGTTGCTTACCATACGGAGCGACGATTTCGCATTGAACGAATCACCGTTTACCCAACTGGTCTGTGCTTCGCCCTGTGCGTTGACTGCGCGTACCTCCCAGTTGTATGTGCCATAACCGCTCAGCGCCGTGAAGTCGTATTGCTTAGCGCTCAATTGAGTATTCACCATGAGGCTACCGCTTAAGTAAACCAGAAGTTGGTACTGAACATTGCTGTTGTTGCAAGCCCAACTGAGGTGATAGTGAACAGAGTCGGTGGTGGTTGCATTGAGGTTGCTGAAGGTGATTTGGCTCTTGTGGAGCGTTACCGTCTCCGATGCTTCCACGTCATTGAGGTTGTGCGGACTGGTAGGACACACACTCCACTTGATATCCATTCCGTCATACTCGTCCGGTACCAGATATACGGAGAAGGTGTCCGTTGCGTTCATACTTGCAAAAGTATACCAATAACCGTAGTTTTCATTGTATCTCATGAGTTGTACCTCATAAGACTCGGATTTCTCCACAGGCTCCCAACTGAAGGTTGCACGTCCGGCCTCCGATACAGCGTTGAGCGTACCGGCCTTGATACGATAGTCGTGTGCAACGGCGTCGCAAGCAGCGGAAGTGAGGCTGTAGCGGGTGTATTGCAGACAGGTGTCTCCCTTTACAGTCGCTTGATAGCCGAAGATTCGAACATCCGATTCCGGCAGCGTACTGTTGAAGGTGAAGCGGTACCAACCGTTGCCTTCATCGTACGGATCGATCCAGTTCCATATACCGTTGCCTGTTTCGCATTCCATCTGCTCGATTACTTCTCCTGCATCCGGATGGAGCAACAGATGTACGTTGATGGCGCGTTCTGCTATTTCGCTGACGGTGAAGTAGGTAGTAGCCTGACCGAGCGTCTCATAAGTAGCACTTCTTGCGTAAACGTAAGCGGTGTAATTTCCAACCTTACCCAAGAAATGGGTTGTGCATGTCGTTTCACCTGCGTTCGGATAGAGATTCTCGGAGTTACCGTTCGGATAACTGATGTGTACCTCGTAATTCGTTACGGCTGCCGGCAGCGCATCCCAAGAGATAGTCCATGTGCCGTCTCCGTTCGGTGTAGCGGTTACGTTCTGCGGGATGAAAGCGGAAGCCTCGGCATGGAAGTTAGGACCGAACGCATGGTAGTCCCAGAGAGGAGTAGTACCATAGTTCATTTCCTTAGCGGGCACGATATACCATACCAGATCCATCGTACTGTCGTTGTTGAGGCGAGTCGTTGTCTCTCGCTCATCGCCGTTCAACTGGGTGTTCCAAATAGAGGTGACGGTATCCGCCGTGAGGACATAGAGATAGAAACGATCCGGATTCTCCGCGCAATCCCACGAGAACTTGAACTTACCGTTACCTTGGTCGGCTACCTGCAGATTACTGAGCGTGAAGTCTTGCAGGTGTGCCTTGGCGCAATCTACTACTTTGAAATCAGACTCATACTCGATACAGGTGTTGTCTGCAAGCGTGAAGTCTGTTCCGTAATAGTCGTAAGCATTCTTTTTGAAGCGAACGGTAACGGCCGGATCGGTCGTCGTGAAGGTATGGGTAAGCCATCCTCCTTCTGCTTCGGTGAAGACAACCTGATTGGTCCAATCGTACTCAGCAGGATTGTAGGTGTATGCAGCCCAACCATCCTGTGCACCCGGTTGAACGAGTACGCGCAACTCAATATCGCGTTCTACTTTGGGCTCTACCGTGAACTCTCCTTCTGCATAACCGACACGACTGTAGTTCTTGCTATAAACGGTGATGCTAAAGGAGTGTCGTCCCGTTGCTGCTATCACAGGAGTCTTCCATTGCAATGCATTTTTGACATCTGTTCCGGCTACATAACTGCCGTTCGAGTCGTTTACTTGCACGTAATAGTGATCTACGCGCTCGGTGTAGTCCATTGCCCAAGAGAGCGTCCAACTACCATCGCTGTTCTCCGTAGCCAGCAGGTTCTGCGGCATATAGTCATTGGCATGTGCATCGCAGTCTTCTTCTTCGAAGTATCCGGTATATGCCAAACAGGTGTCGCCATAGACGGTACAATTTCTGTACAGATTATGGAGGCGTACGTACGCACCGCGCTCGGTAGTGTTAAGCGTGTATTTCCACCAGCCGTATTGATCATCAACAGCGTCCACAGTAGCATAACCGCCCTTCGCTGTGCTCTGGATGTCAAATTGAACACCGGCAGAAGTATCATAACCCGAGAGCGGGTTGATAAGGATACGGATATTGATGTTGTGTGCAGGCAGCGGAGCAACCGTGAAGCTATCTACTGCGTTGCCGAGCGTGCTACCCCAGCTGTTGTATGCATAAACGCGCATGGAGCAACGTCCGCTGAATATAAAGTTGACATGATCGGTAATACTGGTCTCTTTCATGTTGTAGCGGCTGAAAGCATAATTGCCGGCGGCATCTCTCACTTCAATACCATACTGCTGTACGGTGTCGAGCGCGATAGCATCCCACGAGAACGTCCATGTACCGTCTCCGTTGTCTTGCGCATGGAGATTTTTCGGCGAGAACGGCGAAGGTTGCACGGTGAACGGAGTGTTGTTTTCAACACGCAGAGCAGAAACGGTGTACCAGTTGACACGCGGTGTTACTGTCCATTTGGCAATCACGAACGCTTGGTCGTTGTTGTTGGTATATTCATATCGATTTTCGTCGCCTTGGTATTTGCTGTCTCCGAAGATGATTTCACCGGCTTCGTTATAGGCCTGAATGTAGTATTGAACATCCTCGCTGCTCTCCCATGTGAAGATCAGTTTATTCAGCACTTGCGTCAATTGGAGATTGCGCGCTGCATAGTCGTGGGGGTGGTATGAACCGGAACCATCCAGATACAGTTCGCCGGCATCACTGGTGCATAACAGAAGATAGGTCTCCGTGCTACCGTAGTCACCGAACGAACCGCCATCTACGGTTTTGGTGGCTGCTTCGGCCGTAGTTGCATTGATAAGGTTGTAGCGGATGGATTCGCGGTTGAAGTCCGAGATAGTAGCGAGGTACCAGTTCGGAGCTTCGTCTCCTTCTGCTACCAGCGGCACGATATGATCGCCGGCAAACTCGGCGTCACGCCATACAATGGCTGCACCGTTTGCACCGATGAAGCCGCGTGCTTCAGGAATGTAGAAATGCAGTTTCAAATCACGAGCCTCTTGTGTGTTCGTGTTAACAGACTTGTATATGCTTCCCAAGTCGTTGTTTGCGGCATCGCGTGAATAGACATAAATGGTGTAATATGCGCCATCTGCCAAAGTCACTTGCTGCTCGTGCGAAGTGATGTTGTCATACACTTGTTCGCCGTAGTTGATATCTACATAGAAGTGATCTACCGATTGACCGGCATCCCAACGGATGGTATATTGCTGATTACCGTCAGCAGAGATAGTGAGGTTTATCGGGAGACGATCATCGCCGGCAATGGTGAATCCTGCACCTTTAGCGTTGAAGCTCCCTTTATCGGTGCTTGCACTTACCGTCCAGTAGTCAAAGACCGTCTGCTCCGCTAAATTAAGTTTGGTGCGCAGGCTGCGTTGGTCATAGTCTGCGTACATGTCGATGGTAGAACCATCCTTTTTGTACGCATTGATGTAGAATCCGTAGTAACTACCATCTTCCACTTGCCATTCAAAGAGCACGGAGTCACGTCCGAGCGGAGTAGCTACCAAATTAAATGGCTTGTAGTTGTGGTCTGCTAACGCGCAGTCAGAGACATTATTGAGATAGAGCGAATTGTCGTAGTCGTTGTCCTTTACCTCGTAGCAATATGTTGTCATCTCGTTGAGGTAAGTTCTGGAAGACGTACGTTGGTAACCCTCTACGTCCGTAGAAGCGGCATTGATGAGGAAGTAGCCGAAATAATACTGCTCCAAACTTGGAGTGAAGCTGGCGCTGAAAATGCGTCCGCCTTCCGGCGTCATGGGCACAAAATTGAGGTTACCGCTGTACTCACTGTAACCGTCGAACCATGCGAGCCAAAGACCGTTACTGATGTCCATCGAGCAATCAGATGGAGCCAGCACGCGCACGGTGACTTGCTCTTGTGCATTTGCAGTCAGACATATCGTCAGCGCTGCAAAAAGAAAAGTTAAAAATTTTTTCATGATAGATATTGTTTGTGAATTTACAACTTCCAATATTTGTCGGTTGTTCCGTTTTCAGCGGTGATGTAAATGGTATCACCGTCGAGTTTGTACGTCCAACGACCATCTTTGTGAGCGGCCTGGCCTTCGTGGGTAATACGTTGACCGTTAGCTTCCTCAAAAGAACCGGCAAAGGTCATGTCAATGTACGATTCTTTCTCGTTGAGCACGTAGGTTCCGAAGTCACCATGCGCGCTGACTTTTTTCGTACGAGCTTGATCTTCGTAGATCTCCCAACCCCACTCGAAGTCATCTTTGAGACCGAAATAGAGATATTGACGAGTCGGGGTTTGTCCGCGGTCAATGTCGCAATAGAACTTAATGTTCTTGATGGACGAGGAAGATGCCTCCGGATCGTTTTTGTCATCCTTGTTGCAGGATACAAATGCCAATACGCTTGCTGCAAGCGCAAAGGCGAGGATAAGAGATTTTTTCATTTTACTTTATAGAAGAATTGTTGGTTCGTACTGCTGAGTTTACCTTCCGCGTTATAGGTGTAGTCGGTGAGGTGCATATAATTGCTATACAGCTCAACCTGACGGAAGTAACTCGGTTTCAACGTAGCGGGTTTGGTACCCGTGTAAAGCGCCAGTTTTTCGCCGTCAAGTGCCCACCAACCGTCGTACGTGTAAGGATCGCTATAAGCTTTTGCTACACCGTCGGCTTTGATCTCCCAAATCTGCCAGTTATGGTAGAACTTGGTCTCATCAGTCTTGGTGCCGGACGCGTCATACGAGGTGTTGATCTCATAGGTGGTACGCCATTTGCCAAGCAGGTTGGCTTCGTTGACCGACAGTTTGTCACCTTTGGGTTGGGGCAGATGATACATATACAGCATGGCATCATCCGGTACGTTGAGATACGCGCCGCCTTCTCCCACATAGAAAACCAATTTGTCATTCACGGGTTCGAACATCAGTTCGAGGAAGATTTTCTTATTGTCATCCATATTGATGGTGAAGAAATGGTCTTCCACTGTATATTTGCGGACACCATATCCATGAATCTCCACCTCTTGGCTGTTGAGCACCGTCCAGAAAATTTGATGAGGATAGAGATCGCCGTTATCTACGATAGAATCAGATACATACACTCCGTCATATTTCGATGCAGGAATAGTAGGCTGCGTCTCCGGATCGTTCTTGTCTTTCTTGTCGCAAGCGACGAATGCCAGTACGCTTGCTACAAGCGCAACGGCGAAGAATAATGATTTTTTCATAGGTTTATTTTCCACAGATTGAACAGATTAAACAGATTTTATTTCACGCGATAGAACCACCAGTAGTAGTATTGGTAGCCGTCCGGGCTGCGGAGGATACACATCCAATTAGGAGTGAGCGGCTGTACAGTGATCGCTTCTCCCGCTTCAATGACGATTCCTTCTGCCGGATTCTTGCTGAATTTGATCTGGTAAGGATCACACTCCCAAGAACCTGTTACGGTCTCGTCTTGGAGCCAGTTGTAATAAATGCAACTGCCATCTGCCTTGAACTCCCAAGTCTCTGTACCGGGGTTAGTGCCTTCTCTTTCCATTTCATAGCCCGGAGTGTGGTTGTTATAGGTAAAGTACGCCAGTTTCCAGGTTCCCAAGAAATCAGATTCTTGATGCTCCATGATCATACTTTCTATATCTTTCTCGGGCAGTTTGGACAGATAGATATCGCCGCCGTTATCGCCTTTGACATGTGCCCAACCTTCCTTCACTTCCACGATAGTGAACACGGTTCCATCAAAGTAGGTACAGGTCATTTTGTCTTTGTTGATAACGAAATTATGGTTCTCGCCGTTCATGATCACTGCGTCCTCCGATAGAACCCGAATATAGAGATGGGGCGGCTGTGTCTTCTCACCGTTCATAAAGCAGGAGTCGGTGCGCCACTCGGTATTGACGAGTTTGGAAGGATCTATTTCCGGCACATCTTGGTCACTCGGGTCGTCGTCGCCGTCCTTGTCTTTGGTGAGCGTTAATACCATCGGACGTTCCCAATCCAATCCAATAGTCAGGTGCAGCGTCTTGTCCTTGATCTCATACTTGAAGCGGATATCCTCTTCAATAGTGGCAGTCTGGTTCGCATGACCATCGATGATCGTAACGGTCTTTTGATGCATCACACCGGTACTCTCTTTGGTGTTCACTTCGTAGATACCCTTCTTGATATGAGTGTCCACGTTGTTCTTGTCCGTGAATGTGTAGTTCGTTTCATCAAACTCATACGTGTAGTAAATCATAGACCATCCGCCGTCAACTGTGCATTTCCATGTGCCCACCAGGGGATTGACATCCTTGTTTTTGTCACAACTTGTGAGAGCCAATACGCCAACTACCAGCGCAAAGGCAAAGAATAAGAATTTTTTCATTTGTGCAATCATTTAATTGTATTATATTCAAAATGACGCACAAAATTACTGCTTTTTTACTAAAAAGCATTCGCAAATCGTACAAATCTATTCTCAAATCGTACAAAAATGTTATTTCTGCCGATTTTGCTGACGGTATTGGAGAGGCGTGAGACCGGTGAGGTCTTTGAAGATACGATAGAAGGTTTGGTCAGAGGCAAAGCCGCTGAGTGCCATGGCGTTGGCAACGGCCTCGTGGTCGGAGCTGTATTCGTTGGAGCAGAGGATGGTCTGCGCATGCTCCACGCGGTAACGGGCTACGTACTGCGAGAAACTGAGTCCCGTACGGCGGTTGATGCAGTTGGAGACATACGTGCGGTTGGAACCTACAGCATTGGCGAGATCTTGGATGGTTAGCGAAGGATTGGTGAAGAGTTGTTGCTCACGCAGCGCGGTACCGATCTTATGCATCAG
>Ga0247610_10004216_pt1 | contig 15453 bp, 5 predicted proteins | sample 174DNAGHGhighgp2_FD_193483 | JGI IMG/M metagenome (GOLD analysis project Ga0247610, IMG submission 193483) | Sheep rumen microbial communities from Palmerston North, Manawatu-Wanganui, New Zealand - 1742 DNA GHGhigh gp2 | ecosystem: Host-associated > Mammals > Digestive system > Stomach > Rumen ... | reverse complement strand
TTGAGAGAAGAATATATTCCGATGTACAAGGAATTGGAAAATTTCTCAAACGAAAAAATATTTGAAATTTATTTGCCAGATGGACATCAAAATGCTCTTTCATTGCAATTTGAATTACCTAATATGAAGGCTTATCTTGAATGGCAGGAACGTTATCAGCGTGTGTTTGAACGTGAGTTGTATCGTCGATTTGGAGAAGATGTTTTGAGTTTTTCGACTTTATTAAAAACAATAGATTAAGTAGTGGAGGAGCGAATAGTATTAGGAATAGACCCAGGAACTGTGGTGATGGGTTATGGACTCATTCGAATCAAAGGTCGTGATGCAGAGATGATAGCTATGGGGGTTCTTGAATTAGAAAAAATTCAAAATCACTATTATCGTTTGCGTCGTATTTTTGAGCGAGTTTTGGGTCTGATAGATGAGTTTCACCCAGATGAATTGGCTATTGAATCGCCATTTTTTGGTAAAAATGTGCAATCTATGCTCAAACTTGGTAGGGCACAAGGAGTGGCAATGGCAGCTGCTTTATCGCGTGATATTCCTATTTATGAGTACGCTCCATTAAAGATAAAAATGTCAATTACAGGTAATGGTGGGGCATCGAAAGAACAAGTAGCGAATATTCTTCAGCGTATGTTTAAAATTCCTCAGGAACAAATGCCTGTCTATTTAGATGCAACAGATGGTTTAGCGGCTGCAGTTTGTCATTTTAATCAAACTAGTCGCTCAATTTCAACAACAAAAAGTACTAGTTGGAAGGATTTTATAGCCAAAAATCAAGATAGAATTTCAAAAAGAAAAGGGAAAGATGAGGGGTGAAAAAACTATCAATTATCAACTGACAACAAACTTATAATGATGCTTACCCACCATAATCTTTGTGGACGAAAAACGATCAACTATCGACCGATAATCAATCGTTATTTATTGTTAATTTACTAAAAATGTTGTATAAATGTTGTGTTTTGGGTAGTATATTTTGTGCAATCGTAATGAAATTTTTGTGAAATATGATTTTTGTTGTGTAAAGGATGTATGTTTTAATTTTGTGTTATTGGATTATCAAGAAACATAAAATTTAGTACAATGAAAAAAGTTTTATTACCATTATTCGTATTATTTACAGTATTTGTATTCGCACAAAACCCTGTGCGTGTGGGTAAAGGTAGTTATGCTGAGTACACTCCCTTATACATGTGTAAAACAGAAAATCATACTGGCGATCAAAGTCGTGTGATGGAAAATCGAACGGTTTATGTTACCGAAGAAAATAAAGGAAGAGCTTTACCAACTAATGATTGGTGGAGCGATTTGTTTATGAATGAGTATATCAGTAAACTTTGGGCGTATCCGTTGGTTGCTAAGACCGATGAACACGGAGTTTTTGTATATTATCCTCGAGAATGGAACGAAACGGGTAATGAATTGGAGTTGGATACGCGTCTTGAAATTTACGGAAATGCGTTTAATCCGTCACCTGCGTTAGTATCCGATTGGCACGATTGGGATGTTCAATTTGTCCAACGAGATGGTGATAAGGAATTAAAAACCACTTTGGCTCATGGAATGCCGTTTGTTTGGTTTGAAACCAAAAATCTAACTCTTAAATTTCAACCTAAAGGTGAATCCATAAATTGCTTAAACGGTATGGGACAAATCCAAAGATTTCCTTTTACAGGAACAGGATTTGTCTTGGAAATAGATGGGTATAAATATGGTGTTTATGCTCCAGAAGGTACTACTTTTACTCAAATTGAAATCACTCCTGTAGATAGAGAAATTACGGTACATTGTGTGGAGGATAATGCTTATATGGTCATTGGTGCTCTTAATGAATATGACGATTTTAACGCGATGTCACAATATGCTCTTGTAGTTCCCCGTAAGACGGAAGTGGATTGGAATTATAACGAAACATCGGGTGTTGTTACTTCTACATGGCGTGTGGAAACAGAAAATCTTTCGGGAGGTGCTAATCGTGCGGTAATGCAAGGATTTTTACCACATCATTATAAAAATTCTCAATTAAATTTTGCTCTTTCGGATACCTATTATCCAACGCCTCGTGGTAAAATGCGTATGGCTACAGGAAATACATTCTCAGTTAGTTATGAGTTTAATGGTGTGCTCCCTTATTTTGCAGCACCAGAATTGAATGAAGCGTTGGCTAATCCATTTCAACGCGATCGAATGGTACAAATGATATCAGAATATGCCGAACGAGGAACTTTTGGAGATGATACTTATTGGGGTGGAAAAGGGTTGACTCAAATGGCCATGTATATGACTTTTGCTCATGAATTGGGTGAAACTGAGTTGTTCGAAAAATGTAAAAAGCGTTTAAAAACGGTACTTACCGATTGGTTAACTTTTACTCCAGGTGAGACTAAATATTTCTTTGCAAGATATAGTAAATGGGGAGCAATGATAGGTTATAATACGACTTATGATGCCGATCGTTTTAACGACCACCATTTTCATTATGGTTATTTTACTTTAGCTTCAGCTTTATTGAGTTTTTTTGATGAAGATTTTAAGAATAATTATGGTAAAATGGCCTCTTTGGTGGCAAAAGATTATGCCAATTGGGACAGAAATGATACCGATTATCCTTTGTTTAGAACAATGGATCCTTGGGCAGGACATTCGTATGCAGGAGGTTTTGGTAGTTGGAACGGAAATGGTCAAGAATCGTCCTCTGAGTCTATGCAAGGATGGGGAGGTCTGTACCTTTTGGGCGTAGCTCTTGGAGATAAAGAAATGCGTGACGCTGGTATCTTTGGTTGGGAAACCGAATCGAGGGGTACGGCAGAATATTGGTTTGATAGAGATCGTGAAAATATTGATTATACCAAATATACTTCGCCTTACAATTGTAATCTTACCTCGGCTGGAGTGGGTTGGTGGACTTGGTTTAGTGGAGATAATGCTTGGATTCATGGTATTCAGTGGATGCCAATTTCTACTTGTTTAAAATATTTGTATAAAGATTTAGATTTCGCTGCATGGGATTATGCTACTATGGATGCTACTCGTAGTATTGGAGGTTTTGATGTAGTGCCTCAAGGCGATTTTTTGAGTCGTGAGTCTGGTTTGGGAAATGTAGCATTATCGTATTTACAAATTTCAGATCCCGATAGAGTTGCCGCTATTTTTGATACTATGTGGGATAATGAGATGCCTGTGGCTCGTAATGTAGATACAGGTGGTATAACTTACTATATTACTCATTCACATCGTTCTTATGGCGAAATATGTTGGAATATTCATGCTGACGTTCCAACAGCAACGGCTTATCTTAAAGATGGGGTATATACTTATATGGTGTACAATCCAGAATCTACAGAAAAGTTGATAACTTTTTATGAAAATAATAATGTAAAAATACAATTTAGTGCAGGACCCAACCGATTGACGGTGTATCGTGATGAGCCTCGTCCAACTAGTTTGGAATGGGTGAAAACTTATGATGTGGTGGCACCAAATAATAGGGTCAATTTTGAAGCTCGAGTGTTGGATCAGTATGGTGCAACATACGAAGCAATTCCTGTTTGGAATACTACAGTTGGTACGATCGAAAATGGACAATTTACAGCTCCTGCCGTTAACGGAATGGCAACTTTGACGGTTTCTTATCAAGACTTAGAGCCGATTACTACTGAGGTTTTAATTAATGAGCCTTCTGTAAAAACTTCCGTAAAAATTATTCCTGAGACTCCTTATGCAGAATTAGGATCGCGTGTAGAATCAACATTGGAAATTCTCGATCAGTATGGTAATGCTTTGTATGATGATGCTGATTGGAAAATTTTATATAAAGAGTCGGTAATTAGTACCGATTCGGTGTTCTATGGAGATTCAATAGGTATTTATACTATTACTGCAACCTTATCTGATAATCAGGTAGTTAGTCGTGAAATTTACATTTGTCCAATGTTTCAAAATATAGCATTAGGAAAACAAGCTTCGGCTTCTTCGCTTGAAAATGCGGGATATACAACAGATGCTCTTAACGATGATGATTATACGACGCGTTGGAGTAGTCAACATGCCGACCCTCAATGGGTAGCCGTTGATTTGAATCAAGAAAGTTATATTGGTTATTTGAAAATAGTATGGGAAAATGCTTATTCCAAAACTTTTGATGTACAGGTTTCTAACGATGGAAATACATGGAATACAGTAAGTTCGGAAGAAGGAACGGGAGGAACTCAATTGGTGTTAGTAGATGCTTCTGCTCGTTATGTGCGTTTGTATAGTAAGACTCGTGTTACAAATTATGGTGTGTCGATGTATGAGTTTGAGGTGCACGGAGTGGAACCTGTGGATGATGAACCGACTTTATTTTTCTTAGAAATGGGTCCTTCGCATACTTCATTGATTCAAAATCAACCAACTCAATTGGTGGTTACACCTTACGACCAATTTGGAAATGTATTTGGAACGGTAACTCCTACATATACCATTTTGGAAGGTGCAGGAACGATTACTAACGATGGTGTAATTACGCCAACTCAATATGGCTCAATCACGGTGGAAGCTTCGGCTAATGGTAAAAAAGTAGTGATGAAATATCAAGTAGAAGAAGCTTTAAGGTTGACATCTATTGCTATAAATCCTCCGAAAGTAACTTTGGTTGAAGGTGATTCTATAAGTTTTTCTTACAGTGGATTAGATCAATTTAATGCCAATTATACCGTAGCAGGTGAGGTTTATTCAGTTTCGGGAAATGGTTCGGAAAATGTCCGTTTGGTTGGCAATAAATTTTATGCTGATGCCGAGGGCGTGTATAATGTAAAAGTCTCGGTGGCAGGTTTAGAATCGGAGGCAGAGGTACGTGTGGCAAAAATAGATAATGCTAATTTAGCATTTCGTAAACCGATTATGGCAAGTAGTTATGAGCATAATGGTTTGATTCCTTCGTTTGCTAATGATGGCGATATTGATACTTATTGGGCAAGTAAATTTACCGATGATGAATGGTTGATGATTGATTTGGAAGATGAATATCGATTGACCAATGCTGTATTTAATTGGCAATTGGCTTCTCCTAAGGATTACGATGTTCAGATTTCTTTTACGGGCGATAAATGGGTTACGGTAGATTCTAAAACCAATATGCCAGAAGGATATCGTACCGATGAAATTGACTTGACGGGTTACGAAGCACGTTATATTAAGATTGTGTTTAAAGAACGAAATACCGTTATAGGAAACCTTTATGGATATTCTATTATGGATATGCGTGTGTATGGTTCTCAAAAAGTGGAAGATTTGCCAGAAATGGAGTATGATAATAATTGTAATCTATTAAAAACGAATGCTTTAGATTTATCTGAAAGTTATTTTGCTCCAAATAATATGGTACGTCCAATGTCAGAAAATGATGATGAAATTATCTTTAATATGCCATTAGCAACGGCACAATTGGGTGATGCTCAGGTTAAAATTAAAACCGATGTAGCTTTGGAAGCTGGTAAGAAATATGATTTTTATTTGAAATTGACACCAACCGTTAACTTGGTGGATGTATCGGTAAAATTTTATGAAGAAGGCAATGAATCAGTATTTTTCCCAGCTGAGGAGCGTGGTAGTGGTTTGTTCCTTACGGCAAATAAAACTACGGTGGTGGCTGTTGCCGATATGATGGTTTCATCAAATATGAGTCCAATTACCATTCTATGTGATTTTGGAGGAAACCCAGCTGGTACAGTAGTGATTTCAGACATTGTTTTGAAAGAAAAAGAATGTGAAATTATCGATTGTAATTTGGAAGTAGAATTGTCTGTACCAGAAATGCTTAGTTCGGTAAATCCTGCAGTTGTTTTGTCTGCAAGTGCCTCCGATTTAGTATCTTATCGTTGGTCAACAGGCGATACCAGTAGTACAATTTCTGTTAATGAAGCAGGTGTTTATTCGGTTGTTGTGACCAATGAAAATGGTTGCGATGCTTCTGCCAGTGTGTTGGTGCAATATGAATTAGCCATAGAGGGTATTGCAACGTCTAATGAAAATCCAAAAGAAGGAGATGTGGTGACCTATTCGGTAATAAATGCTCAAAATAATGTTACTTACGAATGGCAATTGAATGATTATAATGGAGATGTTTATTTGTTAGGTACGGGGTCAAGCATCAATTATAATTGGACTACAGCGGGAAATTATACGATAAATGTTGTCGCCACATTGAATGGGGTACAGGTTGGACCCGAAACCTTGGAGGTCGCAGTTGCTCCTGTTCTTGATATAGAGATTAGGACTTTTATAGATACGATAGAAATTGGTTACGATTTTGCCTGTATGATTGTTAATCCTGTAGATGATGTTTGGTATGAATGGACTATTACTGGAGGTGAAATTGTTGTTGGACAAGGAGGAGATGCTGTTCGTATTCATCCAACAGGACCAGGAATTTATATTCTAACCATTACGCCAATTAAACACGGAGTTGTAGGAGAGACCTATACATTTGAACTTCGTTCGGATATGATAGGTTTAGGAATAAATTCTCAGATAACGAATGTGGAAGTTTATCCGAATCCAACTCTGGATGTGGTAAACATTAAATCGGATTTAGAAATTGACAATCTTGATTTATATGATATGGCAGGAAATTTGTTGATAAAGTCGATAAATACTAACACGATTTCGATGTCTCAATTCCCTGCAGGTCTTTATATCTTACGTATAAAGTCTGATGACTATAGCATTGAGAAAACAGTAATAAAACGATAAAATGAGTGATAGTGATTACTAACAATTGATAATTGGTAAAAGTAAAGACGGATAATTTATCCGTCTTTACTTTTATTGCATAATTCTTACTACTTACGTAAGAAAATTATATTAAAAAAATACAAGAAAAAAACTTTTATAGTTTGATTTTCTTTACATATATGTGTATATTTGCAACTCAATTTTGATTGAGGTAGTATGCATACTTATTCGTATAAGCTTTTAGCATTTGTTTTAATTTTATTATGTATTGATAGTGTTGTTTTTGCACAATCAGATTCATCGTATATTGCGGTAAAAGCAAGATGTACTCAAAGTAGTGTTTTGTTGCGTTGGTCTGTTAGTGATTCTTATTATTGGAATTTGACTAATGGGTCTGGTTTTAGAGTGGAGCGTTATACAATTAAAAGAAACAATAATTTATTAGATACTCCTGAAAAGATAATAATAGCCAACGATATTAAACCTTTGCCATTAGAAAAATGGGAATTTGAGGCAAAGAGAAACCCACATGCTGCAGTAGTTGCACAGGCTTTGTATGGGGAGTCGTTTAATATTGGAAATTCTAGCACCTCTGCTAATTCTCTTATTGTTGATAAGATTCAGGAACAGGAACAACGATTCTTTTTCTCTATGTATATTGCTGATTTGGATTTTTATGTAGCCCAGTTAGCAGGTTGGGCATTTAAAGATTCAACAATTAGTACTCAAGAAGAATATTTATATCGAATTTATCCTGCAGATAAAACGTTAGAAAAAGAAATAGGGTATGCCTATACTTATGTAAATTTTAAAGATGAACATATAAAGGTTAAACCTACAGACTTTGAACTAGATTTTGGGGATCATATAGTAAATCTGGTATGGAATACGAAATATTTGAAAAATGAATGTGTGGCATATCAAGTGGAACGATCGGAAGATGGTAAGAATTTCAGACCAATATTTGATCCTCTCGTAATGAATACAAACGAAACGGATTGGGTGATGATTCCTGACACGTTACCAGAAAATGGCAAAACTTATTATTATCGAATGTATGGAGTTGATTTGTTTGGAGAGAAATCGGAATATTCAGATGTAGTATCTGGTGAAGGTTATGTTCCTTTGAAATCATTTCCTATTATTACTAATTATTATATTAACGATAATGGTGTATTAAATATAGAGTGGGATTTTGATACCCAAGATCAAGTTTTGAAAAATTTTGAATTGCGGTGGGCAAGATATGATAAAGATGAGTTTGTCCCTGTTGTACAAAACATAGATAAAAATACTCGAAAATTAGAATACAAAGATTTGTTTCCTACAAATTATTTTGTAGTTGTGGCGGTACCTCAAAAAGGTAAAGAAACATCTTCGTTACCAATTTTTGTTCAACCTGTTGATTCAGTACCACCACTAAAACCTCAAGGATTAAAAGGAGAAATCGATTCTTTGGGAATTGTTAAGTTGCATTGGAATTCAAATAAAGAAAGTGATGTTTTGGGGTATCGTATATTTCGTTCATTGAATAAAGGTGGTGGCTTTTGGGATTTGAATGATATTGCACTAATGGATACTTTCTATGTAGATACGGTAGATGTTCATAACTTGAATACTGAAGTAAGTTATAAAGTGGCTGCATTAGATCTTCGTTATAATCAATCAGAACTATCAGATTCTGTAGTGATAATTAAACCCGATTATATAGCGCCAACGACTCCTATTATTAAATCATATAGTTCTACTAAAGAGGGTATTGTTCTTACTTGGATAAATAGTTCTAGTGAAGATGCAAAGTTTACACAAATTTATCGAGTATCAAATCAAGATACAGTATTGATTAAGAAGTGTACTGTTCAAGATACAATTTGGTGTGATGATGATACTGAATATGGAAATCGTTATTTGTATTATTTAAGGGCAGAAGACGCTTCTGGACTTTTGTCATCAATGTCTCCATGTATTGAAGTGAAATCTATATTGCAAAAAAACCAGTCATTGGTGGCTAAATTGGATAAAATGGAGACATATAGAATGTTAACATGGAAACTTAAGTTGTCTGATAAACCTATTTCTATCGTGATTTATAGGAAACAGTCTGAAGGAAAATTTAGTTTTTGGAAAAGACTTGATGGTAATGCCACTTCTATGGTAGATAAAGAAAATATGGTAGGAGAGACTTATCAATATTATTTAAAAATAGAATTTGAACATAAGCCTTCCATTTATAGCGAAATCTTGAAATGACAATAGGGAAAAATATACAAAGAAGTGTGGTGTTGATTTTATTTATGTCGCCATTTATGTTAAAATCACAGTCGTTTAGAATAGAAGATTTTAAGAAAAATTTTTCTAAAAAGGAATGGCTTAAGGTGAATGGTGGTGTTTCTTTACAAGGTACGTATTATCATTCAAGTCCATCGTATGGTCATGATAAATGGAATTATTATTTGAATGGGAATGTTAATTTTAATCTATTTAATCTTATTCAAATTCCACTTTCGATAAATCTTACCAATTCAGGAATAAAATATTCTTATCCTCATTTGCCCAATCGTTTTTCATTGCATCCTTCTTATAAGTGGGCTACTGCTCATATTGGAGATGTGTCAATGTCTTATTCACCATATACGCTAGGAGGTCATCAATTTACAGGAGGGGGCGTTGATTTAACACCTGGTAAATGGTATATTTCAGCTATGTTTGGTCGTATGCAAAAATCGGTTGAGTACGATTCTACAAATACGACTACTTCTGTTCCAGCAGCATATAAGCGTTATGGTGTAGGTGGAAAAGTTAAATATCAAGGTGATGTGTTTTTTTTAGGAACGAGTGTGTTTTATGCTAAAGATAATGTTCGATCTTTGAAAAAATCGCCCTCATTTTTAGGTATAAAACCACAAGAAAATGTAGCAACAAATATCGAAGCAGGGGTAACATTGTTTAAAAATCTGCGTATTAGTGGTATGTATGCTTTTAGTTTTTTGGATGAAAATATTGAAATTGAAACAGAAAAGTATAACTTTTATCAAGCCATTAATGCTGATATTAGTTATGAAATAAAATCGCATACTATTGGTCTCGGATATGAGCGTATTGACCCAGAATACAAATCTTTAGGTGCATATTATTTTAATAATGATATAGAAAGTCTTACCGCTAACTATTCAGCCTCATTGTTGAATTCAAAACTTTCGTGGAATGCTCGTGTAGGGGTGCAACGCAACGATTTGAAAAAGCAATCTGCCGATAAAGAATTTTCATTTGCTGGTTCACTAAATTTTAATGTGCAGCCAATTGAAAATTGGCAGTTGTCGTTGGGATATTCTAATATGCAGTCATATCAAAGAGTGAAGTCTCAGTTCGATTATATAAATGAATTTGATATTTCTGAGAATGTTGATACTTTGTCATATACACAAGTTTCGCATCAAGCAGATTTTAATACCTCATATTCTTACAAACAAGGAGAGACAAAAAATCATAATTGGAGTTTGTCTTGTACATATCAGCAGATGAATGCTAATGATAATACAGTAGAACAACAAGGATTAAATACATCGTATATCACTAATGGTTCTGTGTCTTATGGTGTGCAATTTATACCTAAGTCTTTGAGTTTGAATTTTTTAGCAAATGTTTCCTATACTGATATTCAGTCGTCTAAGAATTTGATTTTAGGTCCTACAGTATCTTTGTCAAGTCAATTTTTAGACAAGACTATGAATCTGTCTGTTTCTCTATCAAGTAATGTTAGTTTTTTGCAAAAGATTTATACTCAATTGATAAATAATGCACGATTATCCTTGTCTTATACACTAAAAAAGAAACATTGTTTTGCTCTTGCCACAGTGGCTCAATATAAAGTTTATAAAAAGAGGTCTAATGATTTTCTTTACAATGCATCACTAACTTATTCATTTACATTTTAATAGATGAAAACTTTTAAAAAAATAATTAATATAATGTTCCTACATAAAAGATACTTTTTATTGGTATTTTTATTGTTTAATGTATTATTATCAAAAGCCATTTCATTTGAGGATGGAGCAAGTGTTTTTGAATCGATTAAATTTATGCCTAAGGAAGAAAAGATTACAGTCGAAAACACTAAGAAATTTCCTTTTGGTATAGCAAAAACGATTAATAATGTCAATGTTGAGTTAGCGGTTTCTAAAGTATCTCAGTGCCATTCTTATATATCTTTGGATGTGTATGCAAAAGTAAAGTTTAGAGAAACAATTTTGATGTTTGGAGCTCAAGATCTGCATCTTTCTTACGATGGCGGATTTGTTGGTGAAACGACATTATCTTTACTTGAAAGTGTAGAAATTCCTATGAAAAAGAATCAATATAGGTTGATTATTTATGGTGGAATGGATGAAAATATGAAATCGGATAGTCCAAGTTACATTAAAATAAAGTGTGATGGAACTATTGAAGATATAGGTTTGAGTATGGGTGTTGAGTTCCCTCAAGATTTTATTTATCCTGTAGATAAACAAAATAAGCGAATAAATAATGAAAAAGTTTCAACCTCTTTCTTTGCAAAAATGAGTTCTTTTGATGACCTAATTATAGGCGTTGATTTACCTCGTTTTGCCATTAATGGGTTAGATGATTTTGCTTTTGAATGTAGAAATATAATATTTGATTTTTCCGATTTAAGGAATTCAGAAAAAATGGTATTCCCAGCCAATTATTTTACTTGTCCTGAAATTGAAAATTGGCAAGGCTTTTTTGTTCAAAATATATCGGTGTTTTTGCCAAGTCAGTTTAAGGATACTTCTCGAAAGGAACCCATATCTTTTGAGGCTAATAACATGATAATAGACGAGGATGGCTTATCAGGAATTTTTATTGCCAATACTCCTATACTTTCTATAGAGAATGGAAGCGCTTCTGGTTGGGGATTCTCGGTTGATAGATTCAGTTTTAAGTTTGAAAAAAATAAGTTTTCAGAAGGTGGTTTTGGAGGTAAGATACTTCTTCCTGTTTCGGAAAATAAGAAAAATGCCTTGGATTATAAAGGTGTGTTTAGTTTGGGAAGTAGATATTCACTATTGGTTTCAAATAAAGATACTCTTTCGTTTGATGTGTTTAAGGCTAAAACAATGTTATACCCAGAATCTTATGTGGAGTTGAAGGTAGAAAATAAAGAGTTTAAACCGGAGGCCTGTTTGCATGGAAAGATGTCGATAGATACGGGAAGTAAAGATGGTTCTCATTCAGATGCCGTGATGCCTGGAATTAAGTTTCAAACACTTAAATTAAAAACAGAACATCCTTATATAAGTGTTGATACTTTTGGTTATGTTGGTGGTGCTACTATGGCTAAATTGCCGATAAATATTAAACATATATATATCCGTATTCCTGAGAATAGTGAACGTGTCGCTTTAAATACATCTGTAGATGTGACTTTTGGTGATGCTATTAAGGGAGGGACTGAGTTTACTCTATTTGGGAAAAGAGCGGTTGTTGATAATCATACCAAATGGTCTTACGATGGATTTTTATTAAATAACATAAGAATTGATGCTAATTTTGCTGGAACTTTTTCCATAAAAGGTGAAATTTTTCAAAAGAAAAATGATCCTATCTATGGCGATTGTTTTGGTGGCAGTATGACTTTGGGTTTTGAGAAAGTATTAAAAGGGTTATCTGTTGATGCACAAGCGATATTTGGCAATGATGGGTTTGATTATTGGGAAGTAGATGGAAATGTTCAATTAGGTACGGGTATTCCATGCGGACCTATAACCTTATTTGGTTTTTCAGGAGGAGCTTCAAAGAGTATGAAACGTGAAGGTAGTGCATTATCAAGTAATGCGAAGTATGTTCCCGATAAATCGTTAGGTTTAGGTTTGCGAGCGGGTTTGTTAGTAGGATTTATTTCAAAAGAATTAATCACTGCAAAATTGATGTTGGAAATTCAGTTTAATAAACACAAAGGCTTAAATTTTATAGCATTATACGGACAGGCGGATATTATGGCTGGATTGAGTGAGGTGGAAGGATTGGCTGATAAGGCTTCTCAATATATGGGAAAAATTGAGCAAGCAGAATCTAAAATTGCAGGTGATTCGGGATTAAGTAAATTGATGGAAAAACGAGCAAATAATCCACAATCTGAATGTAAAGAATTATTAAATAATGCTAATAATGATGAGAAAGTTAAAGGCTGTAGGGCAGACTTGATAATGCAATATAGTTTTGAAGAAAAAACATTCCATGCTCAATTAGATACTCGAGTAAATTATGTAGAAATTTTGACTGGTGCGTATGCTAATTATAATGCAGGACAAGCTGTAATGCATTTGTTTGATAGCAGTGATTGGTATTTATATTTAGGAAAACCCGATCAACCAATATCATTAAAACTTGGTTTTGAAAAAATAGGAACGGTTTCGTTATCATCATATTTAATGGCAGGATCAGAGTTGCCAGCCTCGCCTAATCCACCTTCTCAAGTAACCGAAATATTAGGTCACGATTTGAATCAATTAGATTATATGGCAGAATTGAATACGTTGAAAAACGGTGGAGGGTTTGCTTTTGGTGCTAATTTAAGTGTAGATACTGGAGATTTGAGTTTCTTAATCGCTTATGCCCGTTTTCAAGCAGGAATTGGATTTGATATCATGCTTAGTAATCTAAAAAAGGCTACATGTAAGGGACAAGATGGTCCTATAGGTCTGAAAGGCTGGTTTTCTAAAGGACAAGTTTATGCTTATTTAGCTGGAGAATTGGGCATTGAAGTTAATCTTATTTTTGTAAAAGGAAGATTTCCTGTAATTAAAGCAGGAACAGCAGCATTATTAGAGTCAACATTGCCTCATCCTACGTGGATGTTTGGTTGTTTGGGTGTAGATTATAATATATTAAATGGATTGATAAAAGGTAAAATGAATTTTAAATTTGAGTTGGGTGAGGAATGTGTACTTATAAATCCAGGAGCATCTCCTTTAGAAACTCCTATAATTTCAGAAGTATTTCCATCAGGAAATGAAGTAGATGTTTTTTCAGAACCTCAAGTAGCATTTAGTATTCCAATCAATAAACCTTTTGTGATAGACCTTGATGGAAAGAAAAAAGTGTTTAAAGCAAAAATTGATAAATTTTCTGTAATGGATTCTGAAAATATGGCATTAGAAGGCGATACAATTTGGAATAGAGAAAAGGATAAATTAACTTTGCACACGAAAGAAATTATGAATCCTAAGGAAAAATATACTATAGAAACACACGTCGGATTTTATGAAATGGTTAAGGGTAATTGGACAGATTATAGACCAGGGGGAGTAAAAAGTACAGAAACTTCTTCTATAGAGTTTATAACTGGAAATATTCCGGATTCAATACCTTTTGATCACATATCGTATATGTATCCTTTAGTGAATCAAAATAATTTTCATCCAAAAGAATACGATAAGGGATTTATTCAGTTGGATAAAGGAATGGCATCCGTGTTTTCTAATGCTAAGTGTTATGTGAGATACCATGACCAAGAAGGTGCATTGATAGAGGAAATGCCAATGAATTATGATGGTTCTAATAATCAATTACAATTTAATATTCCATCTGATTTGCCTTTGAGTACTAATTATAAGTTTAATATTGTAGCGGTGTCGAAAGAGCAATCAAAAACTAATAGTGCTTCTTACAATCAAGTAAATATTGAAGATGAAGCAGAATTGGAAGTGAAACAAGCTCATGCCGATAACTTAGTAAACGATGAAATTGAAAAGGTAATTCTTTCGTACGATTTCAGAACAAGTAAATATGCTACTTTTGTTGAAAGAATGGCGGATGCTAATACAAAGAAAATAAGGTCAATGTATAAATCACCTATAACAGGGGTATATTTGTTGTATAGTGAAACTTCATCGATTGAGCCTTTTGATGAATACGAACTTTTGGGTAATAAATATACTCAAGGAAAATCAATCATATCCATGTCTTCTAACGGATTAGATGATTTTTATAAGGGGTATATGAAACCTTTGTATGAGGCTTATGGACGAAAAAATCCTCCTTTTGATCATGTTTATCTTGATAAAAATTATTTAAAAGCTTATAGTGAAAATAATTCTTCTTATACAACAACGGTATTTCCGTTGGTATATGAACTGGATTTGCAGTACTATTATGATGTGCCAGAAATGCGTTCATGGGCATATAATAGATACGCCTCTGGAGATAGAAGTGGAAATGTGATGAATTTGTTAGACATTTCTCGAATTCCAATAAAACAAGGTAAGTATCCTATTGTATTTCAATATCGTTTACCTAATGGTACTATAAGTTCTAATAAGGCTCGTTTTGAATTTGATAATAAAATTTCCTTTAAGTAAATGCGACATCATCTGTTCATATTATTTACATTTTTGTTTGTTCAGATAGGCTTTGCCCAAAATGGAGTGCGAAGTACCTATCCCGTTCAAGCAATGGCAACGATGCAAGGGTCGTCTTGTTCGTTGATGGATTATGCGAATGGAGATGTTCCAATGAGTTTGACGCTGACGAGTCAGGATTTTAATAATAATCTGAGGATTAAGATTTGTCTTCAAATCAAATGTTCTGACAGAACAATTATTACATCCAATTATACCTATCAAAAACAAGAGGAATTGATTTTTGGAATGCCTCTTCGACTTACCGAAAATGAGTTGAAAGAGCTTTTCAAACCTCAAAATTTAACAGGAGTAAATGCTTTAAATAATTTGC
>Ga0247610_10004214_pt1 | contig 15460 bp, 10 predicted proteins | sample 174DNAGHGhighgp2_FD_193483 | JGI IMG/M metagenome (GOLD analysis project Ga0247610, IMG submission 193483) | Sheep rumen microbial communities from Palmerston North, Manawatu-Wanganui, New Zealand - 1742 DNA GHGhigh gp2 | ecosystem: Host-associated > Mammals > Digestive system > Stomach > Rumen... | reverse complement strand
CGTATGATGCCTTTCAGCATTCCTGCTTCTTCGGCGATGTCCTTTTTGTCGGTGAGCTCCATTGCTTTCTCGAGGTCATCTACGGTCAGCATGTCTTCTTCGTAGTGTGCCAGCCGGTTTGTGATGACTTTGCTTCGGATGAGCAGTCTGCTTAGTGGCCAGAATGCTTTGCTTAGTGCTTGTAGTGTGGGAGCGGCAAATCGGCAGAAAGCGAGTGCGTGCTGGGCGCTGTATATTTTGGGGATAATCTCACCGAAAAGAAGGAGTAGGAAGGTGAGGAGTACCGTCATGACGAGGAACTCCAGCCAGACGGCCTGTCCGAAGTCGATTGTCTTGTCGAAACAGAAGTAAAGGATGATGATGATGGCGACGTTTACGAGGTTGTTGCTGATGAGGATTGTGGCGAGCAGACGTTCGCTGTCGTTCAGCAGGGAAGCCACTTTCGCATCGGCTTTCTGTTCGCTTTCGTCTATGGTGTTGCGGTCTGCAGGGTTGAGACTGAAGAATGCAATCTCGCTTGCCGAGACGAATCCGGAACAGAGGAGCAGTATGACGACGATGCCGAAAGCAATCCAAACGCCGAGGGTTGGCATCTGGATGCTGATGGAGCTAATAGAGTCGATGCACTCTTGCCAGTTGAACATAGTGAGTTGCTGTTATGGCTTCTGTGCAGGTTCTGCTGTTTGTGTCTTGGGCGAGAGCATCTCGAGCGATTCTGCCCATATTTCTGTGACGGTGCGACGTGTGCCGTTCTGGTCGTCGTAGGTGCGTGTGTGTATCTGTCCTTCGATGAAAAGCTTGTCGCCCGTATGGACATATTTCTCTACCACTTCAGCCAGTTTGCGCCAAAGCACAATGTTGTGCCACTCGGTACGCTCGGGCACTTCTGTCCCGTTTTGCAGAGTATAGCCGCGTTCTGTTGTTGCCAACCTGATGCTTGCCACGCAGACGCCTGCGTCCACGTATCTCACGTCGGGTTCTTTACCCACGTTGCCTATCAACATTACCTTATTCATCTCTTTCTTTCCTTTTTGTTTGCAAAGATACAAAGAAAATAAGAATTAGGAATTAAGAATTAAGAATTATTTTGTATCTTTGCCCTCACAAGCTTACAATCTTATGAAACATTTGCTTTTATTGCTTTTGATGATTTTGCCGTCGGTGGCAAATTGTCAAACCGTTGACTCGTCAAACTGCGAGCTTCGCTGGTGTACTTTCAACATTCGCCTTAAGAACAGGGGTGACAGCAAAGCGGGATACGGCTGGAAAGTGCGTCGTGACCGTGTTGCCGACTACATCCGTTCTCATCACATTGATGTTGTGGGCATGCAGGAGGTCTTGCATTCTCAGCTCAAGAACCTGCGTAAGCGCTTGCCGGAATATGATTATGTCGGGGTGGGGCGCACTAACGGAAAGAAGCGTGGTGAGTATTCACCCATCTTCTTTCTAAAGAAAAGGTTCGAGGTTTTGGAGAAGGGAAACTTCTGGCTCAGCGAGACGCCCGACGTGCCTGGTTCTGTCGGTTGGGATGCTGCATTAGAGCGGATTGCCAGCTACGCCAAGCTGCGTGACAAGGAAACGGGTAAGGTCTTCATGGCTGTCAATACGCATTTCGACCATGTTGGCGTAAAGGCTCGCGAGGAGAGCGCCAAGCTTATCATGAGTAAGATACAGGAGATTGTGGGCGAACAGCCTGCTGTCGTGACTGGCGACTTCAATGTCACGGAGAAGAACCGGGCATATACTACGATGCTTGGGTGTGAAGCGATGAATGGGGAGATGTCCGATTGCAAATTGCACGATGCTTATCACATGACATCGAACCGTACGGGAGCGGACTATACCTATCATGGCTTCTGCAAGATTCCGCCACAGAAGTGCGAGAAGATAGACTTCATCTTCCTGACTCCGACCATCCGCGTCAATCGTTCACACATTGAGCAGCCCAATCCAGAGGCTTTGCTTTCCGACCACAACCCACATTGGGTTGACCTGGAATTCTAAGGATGTAGCCCAACTTAGCGCATTTGATAATCCCACAATGGCAGGCTAAGTCAAGCGACTTAGCCTGCCATCTTTATCAACTTAGCACGCCATCTTTCCCGACTTGGCGTGCCAACTTCATTGCACGAACGCGAATGTGCAATTGCATCATCGCGAACGTGCAATTGCACGAAGGCGAACGTGCAATCGATTCAGCTGCATGTGTTGGCTCACGTGGAGCATAAAAAAAGCAAGCCTCGCATGGGGCTTGCTTTTTTGTACTACTTTATTTCCAGCTGAGCAGGCGTCCTATCTGGTCGTATAGGTTTGCCCAGTGTGCCCGACTCTCTGCATCTGGTGCGCTTTGCGAGGCAGCTTTCGTCTTGCGTTCCAACTGCTGCAGTATGTAGAGGACTGCGGGGCGTACCTTCTGGTTGCCGTTTCCGTAGGCTTGACTAAGGTGCAGATACATGTTGTTCTGCAAGGCGATTCTGTAGGGCGAGACTTTTCTGTTGGTGTCCAGCTCTGTGAATATCATCTTTGTCAGGTCGGCAAGATAGGCTTGCGGCTTGTAGAGGTCATTGAGGGCATCGAGCCTGCTCATCAGGTTTGTCACTACGCTTTCGCCAATGCTGTTGGTGATGGCTTGCGGGTTGGCCCAGAGGCGGTGAGCATAACTCAGGTCGCGCAGCCAAACAGGTTCGGTCAGGACTTGCTCGCTGACGAAGTTGAGTGCTGCCTTCTGCTTGTCGAGTGGCTGAGGAACATAAATGTCCTGGCTGGAGCCTTTAGGCTGGAAAGTGATTTGATAGCCTCCGATGTTGCGGACGACGTGCCCCATGTAGCGCAGGAATTGCGTGCGTATGTGCGCGTACATTACTTCAATATCCTTCCAATAAAGGTCTTTGTCGTTGTCGATGGTCCATTCTGGTAGGGCTTTTACCTCGCGTTTCAGGTTCAGTATGCCGTAGTAGCTTGCCTTGACAGCATCGTCTCCGAGGTCTTCAGTCTGGCGGCGTGGGTCATGGCGACCTTCCTGATTCTCTCCGTCGCCCCACCAAAGGCGCTTGTTCTGCTGTGCCTTGAGGGTCATAGCCTCGAGCATCTGGTGGTCTTCAAGCTCGTCTTTTGCATCGAGCATGGGTGTGTAACCCCACTGGATAGCCCACTTGTCGTAGTCGTTAATGCGGGGGAAGATGCCTATGCGGTCTATTCCGTCCTCGGGCTGAGCGACATAATTGAATCGAGCATAATCCATGATTGATGGCGTGTGGCCGTGAGCTTCCACCCATGCCTTGTTCCTCAGTGAATCGACAGGCACGGTGGAACTGCTTCCGAAGTTGTGGCGGAGGCCAAGCGTATGCCCCACCTCGTGGCTGGAGACAAAGCGGATGAGCTGTCCCATCAGTTCCTCGTCGTAGTTCATCTTCTGTGCCGCCTCGTCGATAGTGCTGCATTGCACCATGTACCAGTTGTGTACAAGGCTCATCACGTTGTGGTACCAGCAGATATGACTCTCGATGATTTCGCCTGTGCGGGGGTCGTGAACATTCGGTCCGTAGGCATTCTCGATGGGACTTGCCAGGTAGCGAATGCAACTGAAGCGAGCGTCTTCCATGCTCATCGTTGAGTCATTCTCAGGCCATTCCTCAGCGCGGATGGCGTTCTTGAAGCCAGCCTTCTCGAAAGCAGCCTGCCAATCGTTCACACCCATAATGAGGTATTTCCTCCATTGCTTGGGAGTGGCGGGGTCGATGTAATAGACAATCGGTTTGACAGGCTCTACGAGCTCGCCCCGACGCATCTTCTCGACATCTTCAGGACGAGGCTCCAGGCGCCAACGCGTCACGAAAGTCTTGCTCTCAACACGTTGCTGGTCGTCCGAATAGCTGGTGTAGCTGTCCGTGAAGTAACCGACGCGCGGGTCGAAGTAACGCCGCATCATTGGTTTCTCAGGCAGAAGAACGAAGCTGACATTCAAGCCGAAAGTGGCTTTTCCGGTGCGACTTGTGGCTGCCATCTTGTTTGTGCCGCCGCCATTAAATGTCTTCACCGTGCGGACTTCCGTGTTCATGGGGAACGACTTGATGTCCTCGATGTAGCTCATCTCGCCGACAAGTCCTTGCAGGGAGAAGCCGTCCTTCACGGATTTGGGCAGTCCGATGGCAGGGTTGTCCTGATTGAAGAACTGATTGACCTTAATCTTATAGACCTTGTTCTTGTGGCTCTCCACCTTGAACGCCCCGATGATGGGGTTCTCGTTGCTGATTGTGATGGCTCGGTTGATGTTCTCCGTCGTATCGGCCACATTGATGAAAAGGCGTGCACGAAGCAGCAATTGGTCGTCGGGACCTTGCTGGAAATAGACCGTCTGCTGGTTGACCTGCTCGCCACCGAACTTTCCGATGCCTGCCGGAGTAGATGTGTAGCGAACAGTTGTCAGGAACTCTCTGCCGATGAGGCTGTCAGGAATCTCGAAGTACCACTCGTTCTTCAGCTTCGTTACATTGAAGAGCCCCTTACGGTCGATGCTTGGCTTCTCCACCTTGACACTGTCTTTCGGAGACGGTTGGCTTTTCTTTTTCTTGCTGAAGGCTTTCCTCTTGTCGCTCTTGGCCTGTTCTGTTTGGGGCTTATTCTGTTTCTTCTTTGCAAAAGTAGGCGTTCCAATCAGAAATGTTGCAGCCAATAGTAGGCTTATATACTTAGCTTTCATATTCAGAAGGGGTTAATGTTCTTTCCTTTGTAGGCTTTAGCCAAGCGATTTTATGGTGGCTTCGAGGGCAGTTATCTTGCTCTGAGCATCGGCAAGCTTCTTGCGCTCAAGTTCAACGACCTGAGCGGGAGCGTTTTGCACGAAGCGCTCGTTCTGCAACTTCTTCTCGATGCCAGCCATGAAGCCCTGCAGTCGCTTGATTTCCGTCTCGGCCTTCTCACGCTCTGCATCTGCATCAATCAGGTTGCCGATGGGAACTGCGTACTCGTCTGTACCTACCAGGAAGGCCTGTGTCCCCTCGCTCTTTTCGCTGATTTGTTCAATCTTGTCGAGCCCTGCCAGCTTCTTGATGATTTCTGCAAACGCGGGAATGCTGGTCACGCCATCTTTTGCCTTGCCGATAACCTGCAGGGGCAGAGGTTCACGGGGCGAGATGTTCTTGCTCTGACGAACGGCACGAACGCCGCTCACAATCTGCTTCATCTCCTCAATCTTTGCAATGAGTTCGGCATCTTCCTTCGTCGGAGCAGAAGTCTTGAAGACCGAAACCATCAGCGACTCGCCTTCTTTGCGGTCGGCAATATGTTGCCAGAGCTCCTCTGTGATGAAGGGCATGAAGGGATGTATGATGTGCAGAAGTTGGTCGAAGATGTGGAGCGTTGCCTCATACGTCTTGGCATCGATGGGAGTCTGGTAGGCCGGCTTAATCATCTCAAGATACCAGCCGCTGAACTCGTCCGTGAAGAGTTTGAATGCAGCCATCAATGCTTCGTTCAAACGATACTTGCTGTAGAGGTCGTTTATCTCGGCGTATGTTGCATCGAGTTTAGCCTGCATCCACTTGATGACCATCTCGTTAGCATTATGGTTAGCGTTATCGTCTGTAACTTCCCAGCCCTTGACGAGGCGGAAGGCGTTCCACATCTTGTTGCAGAATGCCATACCCTGAGCGCAAAGGGCATCGTCGTAGAGAATGTCGTTGCCCGCAGGAGCAGCAAGCATCATGCCCATACGAACGCCATCGGCACCATACTTATCAATCAGTTCAAGCGGATCAGGCGAATTACCCAGTGACTTACTCATCTTGCGGCCAAGCTTGTCGCGCACGATGCCTGTGAAATAGACATTGCGGAACGGTATGTCGCCCATGTATTCCTCGCCTGCCATAATCATGCGAGCCACCCAGAAGAAGATGATGTCTGGGCCAGTTACGAGGTCGCTGGTCGGGTAGTAGTAGTTAATCTCGTTGTTGCCAGGGTTGTTGATGCCGTCGAAGAGCGAAATGGGCCAAAGCCAAGAGGAGAACCAGGTGTCGAGGGCATCCTCGTCACGACGGAGCATCTCCATGGTGATGTCCTTTCCGTATTTCTCCTGAGCCTTTGCAAGAGCCTCTTCGGGAGTTAGTGCGACAACAAAGCGCTCTTCCTCCTCGCTGTTTCCCCCTCCTTCGGAGGGGTTGGGGGAGGTTGGGAGAGGGGCCTCTATGAAGTAAGCGGGAATGCGGTGTCCCCACCACAGCTGGCGACTGATGCACCAGTCCTGTATGTTCTCGAGCCAATTGCGATATGTCGTAATATATTTCGTAGGATGGAACTTCAGTTTGCCTTCGAGCACGGGAGGCAGAGCGATGTCGGCCATGTGCTTCATAGAGAGGAACCACTGCTTGCAGAGGCGCGGCTCGACGGCTGTGTCCTGATTGCGTTCGCTGTACCCCACCTTATTCTCGTAGTCCTCAACCTTCTCGAGCAAGCCTGCAGCTTCTAAGTCTTTCGCTATCTGCTTGCGTACGTCCATGCGGTCCATGCCCACATAAAGGGGTGATTGCTCACTGATTGTGCCGTCGGGATTGAAGATATCTATCGTTTCGAGGTTGTGCGTCTTGCCAAGCTGGTAGTCGTTCACATCGTGAGCAGGCGTCACTTTCAAACAACCGGTACCGAACTCAATGTCAACATAACGGTCCTCGATGACAGGAATAACTCGTCCCACCAAAGGAACGATGACTTTCTGTCCGCGTAGCCATTGGTTTTTTGGGTCTTTGGGATTGATGCACATCGCCGTGTCGCCCATAATGGTCTCGGGGCGAGTGGTGGCAACAACGGCATAGTATCCCTTCTCATCCTTATGGATGACGGCCCCAGATTCGTCTGTTGCGTTGGCAACACAACAAACGGGACTTTCCACATAATACTTCAGATAATACAGCTTCGACTTCTCGTCGCGATAGATAACCTCTTCTGTGGATAGAACAGTTTGCGCCTTAGGGTCCCAGTTGACCATGCGGAGACCACGATAGATAAGGCCTTTGTCGTAGAGGTCACAGAAGACTTTCATAACGCTTTCACTGCGTTTTTCGTCCATAGTGAAGGCTGTGCGGTCCCAGTCACAACTTGCGCCAAGCTTGCGAAGTTGTTTCAGGATGATGCCTCCGTGTTCTTCGGTCCAGGCCCAAGCGTGCTTCAGAAACTCTTCACGAGTGAGGTCACGCTTCTTAATGCCTTGTTCGGCTAGTCGGTTCACTACCTTAGCCTCGGTAGCAATAGAGGCGTGGTCCGTGCCGGGAACCCAGCAAGCGTTCTTACCATCAAGTCGTGCCTTACGAATCAGAATGTCCTGAATCGTATTGTTAAGCATGTGTCCCATGTGGAGCACACCCGTCACGTTTGGCGGCGGAATGACAATCGTATAAGGTTCACGATTGTCGGGTTTGCTTGCAAAGAGTTTGTGCTTTGTCCAGTACTCGTACCATTTCGCCTCGACTTCTGCGGGGCTGTATTTTGTAGCTAATTCCATGTTTTGTTTATTAGTTTATGAAATCAATTAGATATGTTATGAAAACGAAAAGCCAATGTGTAACGATGCCTGCAGCAATGCCTCCGATGAAGGTGCATGTGAAACTTCGAGAGATGAAATGCCGGTAGCCAAGCGAGTCAAGTGTCGCTGCATCTGCGCTAAGGAAACCGCTCCAGCACATTCCCATTGCCGTGAAGACGGCAATCGAATTGCTGTCGATTATGCCTTTGCTCATCATCTCAGGAATTAAACCAAGTGCAGCACCAACCGTTCCAAGCGCTGTAATGGGGAAGGCAACAAGTTCACTCGCATTGAAGCCAAAGAGCCATTTGAAGACAAAACCTGCTTTGCCTGCAAGAAGTGGCAGCAGTTCTGTTCCCTGATATGCCTCTCCTGTATATGTTCCGGTGTCGGGGTCAGTACTGAAAGTGAACATCATAACGAGCGTCGATATGATGAGCACCCCCGGAATGATAGCAAGTCCAACCTCCACGCCACCCTTGCCACCATCGAGCAGTGCATCAAGCACACGAACAAATAATGTCTGCCTGGGGTCGTTGGGGTGTGTCTCGTAAGGAGTGCGCTTTAATTGGGCATTTCCTTCTTCAATAACATCTTCGTCCTTGTAGAGAGGGCATTCCTTGAGCACGAGCCGCTGCATGAGTCTTGTAGCAATGACGCTCCCGACAATTGCTCCAACAAGGCCATATAGCGGCTCGGTGTAGAAACCGTGTCCCATCATAAAGATAATGACAAGTAAGCCCATTGCATAACTACCAGCGTAATTCACAAGACTGATATGCTGGTAACGCTTGAAGTAACGTGCGAATTGTGGGTTCTTTGCAACGGAGATGATGGCTGGCTTATCGCTAAGGAATGTCATCAAGGCTCCTGCAGAAGAGACACCAGGTAAGTTGAATAAGGGACGAAGTATTGGTTTAAGTATCCTCTGCAGCAAATCTACGACACCAAACACGCTGAAGATGCGGCTCAATGCTCCCGTCAGCACGCACATGGCCATGAGGTAGAAGACGGTGTTGAGCAGCAAGTCGTGGGCTGTCCTCATGATAGTGTTGAGCATATTGGTGAAGCCCATCACTGAAGACAGATAGCCGAAGAGCGCAATGATGACTGCCAGGCAAGCTATGCCGCGAGGAATACTTTTCATGCTTTAAAATATCCTGCTGCCAAGACCGATACGGATGTTCAGCACGGGATAAACCTTGAACTTCTTGATAATCCTGATGGCTCCACCATCGCCGTTGCCATCCAATTCTTTTGCTATGGAATGATTATTGTGGTCAACGATGTCGGGAGCTCCCCAGAACATGGCGCCTAAATCGAACTTCACCGTAACTTTTGGCTTCCTCTTTACATCTGTCTTCTTTGCAATGGCGCGACCGAAACCAATACCAACGTATGGCTTGAAGCCGTTTGTTTGCAATGTGGCTTTAACATTGCCGTTTTCATCTGGAGTGAGCAAGTAGTCATCCAATTTAAGGCCGATCTTCGGTTGAGGATTGTCGGGGTGAGCATTATTGTATCTTTCTATTTCGGCATTAGCATTATTGATGGCATTCAATTGTCCATCTGTTGTGTTATATACATCAACGAGGCTGCCTTTGCCAAAGAAAGCACCTGCGGTGATATGGAACGACGACCTCTTAGCGGGGTAGAAATTAATCATGAACTTACCATTTATCATATTCAGTTTGCCCTGGATGGGAATCTCATTAAGGTCAAGTGAGTGGTCGTAACCTAAGGCATCCTTATAACTGTTCAGGTTTGTGTGGATGTTTGTGTTATACTTGAATTTAGGCATGAAGTGAGCACCTGCTTCAAACTCAAGGAACCTGGTACATGGTACAGCTACATCAACTCCAATACCAGGTGTGCCTATGCCTAAACCTATAGACACGCGGTTGAAGAGGCGTTTGTCTGTTTCCTGTGCATTGGTACTTACCATTGCCATGATGGCTGCTACTAAGCAAAAGATTGTCTTTTTCATAACAATTCTGTTTTTTAGTGAATAATTAGTTGAATTATGATTTATTCGTTTATTTCAAAGTAGTTTTCGAGGATGTCCTGTGCCTGCTTCTCTCGGTTGTCGATGTCGTAGATGACTCTGCCGTGTTCAAGGAGGACAATGCGTTTGCTGATATCGACGGTGTGTTGCAGATTGTGGCTGCTGACGAGAATCGTGGCACCTGTCTTTTTATTGTACTTCTCCAGCAGATGTTTGATGGCATTCTGACTGCTTGGGTCGAGGAAGTTGAAAGGTTCGTCGAGAATGAGTACTTGTGGACGAAGCAGCATTGCTGCCATGATGCCAACTTTCTGCTTATTGCCGGCACTAAGTGTGCGAATGAGTTTCTTTTGTCCGGTCAACTCGTCGGCCATGAAGTGCTGATATTGAGCGAGGAACTCATGCAGCTGGTCAACGGTGGTATCTGTTAGACGGGCAATGAACTGAAAATATTCGTCGGGGGTTAAGTAGTCGATAAGGAAACTTTCGTCCACAAAAGCTCCTGTCCAGTCCTTCCATACTTCTGTCTCGGCAACATTGATGTCAATGTCTGCTCCTTTCATGTGGACTGTTCCGGTGTCTGCCTTGATAAGGTCTAGAATAAGGCGGAAGAGTGTACTTTTCCCAGCACCATTATTGCCTACCAAGCCAAGCAGCTCGCCACTATGAATAGTGAGTTCAGGTATATCTACGGCAACCTTTTCGCCAAAGGTTTTCTTGAGGTCTTTTATAATTATATCCATAACTGTGACTTGTGAATTATGAATTCCTAGAGGCTCTAAAGCCTTCCATATTTTTATATCTTCTTGCCATAAATCGTGAATAGACATTGCGAAGCCAATACTGATGGAAAGCGATGCCAATCAATCCAAGCACAGCAAGTAACATATAACTCCAAGGCTCGCCAAGAAGAGCCTTGGCTGCTTTCTCCAAACCAATCGGAAGGAAGAGGATGACGATGCTGACGACTTGCTGGGCTGTATTGCCTTGCTTGCTTGTTATCTTTGTGTTCATGGGAAGTGTATTGTCGTTATAGACGGCCATTTGGAAGAGGAGCGGGTAGAGTACGCCTGCCGTGAAGAAGAAGTAACCGATGTTCATCCAGACGGACATCTTTCCGATTATCATTAAGGGCAACAGGACGATGGGTGGAATGAAGAGCAGTATGACATTGAAGTAGTACTTCGCTTTGAGTAATTGCAGGATGCTCTCGCGGCGGCTCATCAGTCCGTCGATGTAGTTGCCTTCGTAGCACATAATGGTCACGAGCGTCATCATGCCCAAGACAATATAGTTGTAAAGGCAGATGAATGAACGCATGAAGCCGCTGTCGTACATGTCGCTGAAGTACATGATGACGCTGAACAGCACCATTATGAACAAGCCGGCAAGGAAACTCATTCTCACCGTCTTGTTGCGGAGGCGTTGCTTGACTTCGAGCTTCAGGTACTCGCCAATACGGCCATAGCGGTTCAGGAAGTTAAACTGCGTGGCGTGCTTGATTTCCTTTTCTTCTTTCTTGCCTACTTCGTCGTGCACCATTCGCATTTGCAGCTTGTAGTTCGCCCAGTAGAGGAGAGCAATTGCTGCACCGACCAAGAGGAAGGGCAGGAGTTTCCATTGCAGGAAATTGTACATCAAGAGTGTGCTGGGCATGTCGAGCGGGTTCTTTTCGGGCACGAGCATGATGGCAAGCATAGTGCCATGAATGGCAAGAGGTAAAAGCAGCCATGCCATATGCTTCAGTATAAGCGCACGACAGAAGAGATAGGCATAGCTGTTCAATACCAGAAGTAGCCACCAGCCCAGCAGCCATCCCATGAATGCCCCCCAGCCAAGGGGAACGGCGATAGCGATGAGGGCGAAGGGAACGAGCAGAAAGCCCCAATAGAGATTGCCCCATGCAAGGCCTGAACGCGTCAGGTAGATGTTCATAAGGAAACTCCGATGTACAGGCAGCAAGGCATAGGGCTGTGCTTGCTGTGCCGGTGTTTCCTGAAGCATGAATCGCAACCAGAAGTCTGTAATAAGGAGATAAAGTATGCCTCCATCAAAGACATGGAATGCAGCTACTCCGTTGTAGCTGTGCTTCATGCCTATTGCCATTACTACGCCCATGAAGAGCAAGATTGCAGCATAATAGAGCCACATGAAGAGCATTAGGAACTTCATGAAGCGGTTCTTTTCGAGCATTGGATGCCGCTGTTCTTTAAGGTCGGCATTCTTGCAAATCAGTTTGTAGAGGCTGTATTTATTCATTGAGCAAGATACTTTTCTGCTTCCATAGCGGCTTTAGCCCCACTTCCTGCGGCAATGACTGCTTGGCGATAATGTGGGTCGGCCACATCGCCTGCGGCAAATACACCTGGCACGTTTGTGCGGGGAGAGTCGCCTTCTGTCATGATGTAGCCCTCTTCGTTGGTCTTGAGCCATGGCGAGAAGAGTTCGCTATTCGGGTGATGACCGATGGCAAGGAAGAAGCCGTCTATAGGCAGGTCATAGGTTTTTTCGTCGCTTTCTCCTCTCCTATACACCAAGTGTGCGCCTTCTACGCCATTCTCGCCGTAGAGTCCGAGGGTGTTTGTCTCGAATAGGACTTCAATCTTGTCGTTGCCGAAGACGCGCTCCTGCATTATCTTGCTTGCGCGAAGATAGGGTTTGCGGACGATGAGATAGACCTTCGAGGCCAGTCCTGCCAGATAGGATGCCTCTTCGCATGCGGTATCACCGCCTCCTACGACGGCTACTACCTTCTTGCGATAGAAGAATCCATCGCATGTGGCACAAGCGCTGACGCCCATGCCCATGTACTTCTGTTCATCGCTGAGCCCGAGATATTTGGCGCTTGCTCCCGTTGCTATGATGAGAGAGTCGGCTGTCCATTCGCTTCCATCATCAAGCGAGACCTTGAATGGACGGACATCAAGGTCAATCTTGGTGCAGACATTCGGCAACATTTGTGTGCCGAAGCGTTCAGCTTGTTGACGCATGTTATCCATGAGCTCGTTGGCATCTACGCCATCAGGAAAGCCGGGGAAGTTCTCTACCTCGGTTGTGATGGTCAGCTGTCCGCCGGGTTGAAGCCCTTCGAGCAGGATTGGATTGAGGTTGGCGCGTCCGGCATAGATGCCAGCGGTATAGCCGGCAGGACCGCTTCCGATAATGAGAAGTCTTGTGTGTTTCATCTCATGTCGTTGATAAAAACATTTGGATAGTCGTTCTTCGGGAAGGTGAAGAAGTTGTCGCCGAGTTGTAGGTTGCCTTTGAAGTCAAGTACGCTTACGCGTTGCCAGTTCTTGTCTTCGCGGACGCGAATGCAGAGGGGCTGGTAGTCGCTCTTGCGGATGTCGATATATACTTCTTTAACCTCCATTTTTGCATATCGTGCGAGGAGATACACTTCGTAAACTGCTTCACCTCGGAGGACTGTTTCCTTTACGGTCATCTTGAATCCTTTCTTGTAGATGTTCATGAATGTATAGGGATTCATTGCCGCCATTTCCTTTTTGGACGGTTCGTCGATGTTCACTTCGTTACTGTTTGTCACGTAGCACCAGCGTGTTTTCCCGTCGTACCATGTTGTGATACCTTCTGCTTCGAGTTTCATCTTGCTTCCTTGCAACCACATTGTTCCTGTGGAGGATGTTGATTCGGTGCCATTCGTGAAGATGCCGGCTTTGTATTCAATTTTGACATTTCCTGCTTTTTGGAGTCGTTCGGCGGTAATGTCGAGCACCTTCATGGCGTCTTGTGCGAATGTCATTGACCATTGGCTATTGACCATTGACCATTGAATGAGAAGTATGAGAAATAGGAGTCTTTTCATATTACATTAATATAGTTAGCCGAGTTGGCATGTTAAGTTAGCCGAGTTGGCATGTTAAGTTAGCCGAGTTGGCATGTTAAGTTAGTCAAGTTGGCACGTTAAGTTTATTGAGTTAACGCAGGTTGTCCATTATCATCATGAGTTGTTCTTCGCTAACACAAAGCACTTCGCGTGGTTTGCTGCCCTTGGCAGGACCTACGATGCCAGCTTTTTCCAGTTGGTCCATCAGGCGTCCTGCTCTGTTGTAGCCAATGGCGAATTTGCGCTGAATCATGCTTGTGCTGCCGTTTTGTTCGCTGACTATCATGCGGGCGGCGTCCTCGAACATCGGGTCGAGGTGCGTCATATCCACATCGCCCAAGCCGCTGTCCTCGTCGCCTTCGAGAGGAACTTCCGGCAAGAGGTATGGCGAGACATAACTCTGCTGCTTGGCAATGTAATGGACGATGTCTTCAAGTTCATCTGTGTCGATGAATGCGCATTGGATTCGCACGGGTTCGGAGCCTGTCATCAAGAGCATGTCGCCTTTGCCGACAAGCTGATTGGCCCCTGTCCGGTCGAGGATGGTCTTGCTGTCCACGCCCGACGATACTTTGAAGGCCATGCGTGCGGGGAAGTTCGCCTTGATAGTTCCTGTGATGATGTTGGCTGTAGGGCGTTGCGTTGCGATAATCATGTGGATGCCGACGGCACGGGCCAGCTGCGCGATTCGTGCGATGGGGAGTTCTATTTCCTTGCCGGCCGTCATGATGAGGTCGCCGTACTCGTCGATTACTACTACGATGTAAGGCATGAACCGGTGTCCGTTGTTGGGATTCAGCTGGCGTTCGCGGAACTTCTCGTTGTATTCCTTGACGTTTCTGGCATGCGCTTTCTTGAGGAGGTCGTAGCGTTGGTCCATCTCGATGCATAGGCTTTTGAGGGTCTGAATGACTTTGTTGACATCGGTGATAATTGGTTCTTCGATGTCCTCGTTGCCTTCCACTTGTGCCAGGAAATGGTTGACGATGGGTGCATATAGGCTGAACTCGACCTTCTTGGGGTCTATCATGACGAGTTTCAACTCGGCGGGATGCTTTTTGTAGAGCAGAGAGGTGATGATGACATTTAGGCCGACGGACTTGCCTTGGCCTGTTGCGCCAGCTACTAGCAAGTGGGGCATCTTGGCGAGGTCTGCGATGAAGACTTCGTTGGTAATTGTCTTGCCGAGGGCGATGGGCAGCTCGTAGTCCGTTTCCTGGAATTTACGGCTGTTCAGTATGCTCTCCATCGACACCATCTGGGGCTTTTGGTTCGGCACTTCAATGCCGATGGTTCCCTTGCCAGGGATGGGTGCAATGATGCGGATGCCAAGTGCGCTGAGGCTCAGGGCAATGTCATCCTCGAGGTTGCGAATCGTGCTGATGCGGATACCTGGAGCGGGCGTAATCTCGTAGAGCGTGATGGTGGGGCCGATGGTGGCTTTCGTGTTATCGAGGATTTCAACACGGAAGTTGCTCAGTACCGTTTTGATGCGGTTTTTGTTGTTGCGCTGCTCCTCCATGTTGATGGTGTTCGCTGTGTTTTCGTAGTGCCTGAGCAGGTCGATGGTAGGGTATTTGTAGTTCTCCAAATCGAGCTTTGGGTCATAGGGCTCCAGTGCTCGGTCGCCAGAGAGGTCTGCTTTCTCGGGGTCATGTCCAACGACAACTGTGATGTCGTCGGCAGAGTCGGCAGTCACTTCTGCTGTTTCTGCTATGTCTTGCTTTACAGGGTTCTCGTCCTGCTCGTCGCTGAAGTCGATTACAGTTGCTGTTTGTGATGCGTCGTCGGAGAAGGGTATGCGTGTCTCTTCTTCCTCGTTCTCTTCTTCTGCTGGGCCTTCGTCTTCGCTGTCAGGCATCAGGGACTTGAAGCTTTCGTCCTCTTCTTCCTCCTCTTTCGGTTCGTTTTTGCGGATTACCTTGTGCCGTATCCATGTGATGGCTTCGTCGCTGAGATAGAAGAGATAGAGTAGGGCGGAGAGGATGAAGATGAGTAGTGTGCCCAGACCGCCTACTTTGTTTTGCAGGAAGTCCAACTCGTTCTGTCCTATCATGCCTCCCCAAATGATGTAGGTGTTCTGTGCGCCGGGGAA
>Ga0247610_10004213_pt1 | contig 15460 bp, 7 predicted proteins | sample 174DNAGHGhighgp2_FD_193483 | JGI IMG/M metagenome (GOLD analysis project Ga0247610, IMG submission 193483) | Sheep rumen microbial communities from Palmerston North, Manawatu-Wanganui, New Zealand - 1742 DNA GHGhigh gp2 | ecosystem: Host-associated > Mammals > Digestive system > Stomach > Rumen ... | reverse complement strand
GCCAAGGGGTTGCTGTCGTCGCTCGGTGCGCCAGACCACAAGGTGATGTCGTTCAGCGTAATGGTCTCCTGTTCCACCCCACCATCCGGCATCATACCGAGGTGGCCGTTGCCTAAGGGAAAGCACTCCTCCCAGAGTTGGGCGGGGGCGGTGCAGGTCAGGTTCCAGGGTTCTGGTTGCTTTTGAGTTTGGCAACTCAACAATCCAGCCAAGAGTAATATGCCCAAAAGACGCAGTTTCATGACGCTTAATTAGAATCCCGCCAACTCCATCGTCACAGTAGGAATCAGCAACAAGGCGCCCAAAACGACCAGCACGAGGATGAACTTCCAGATGAAACGCACCCATTTCTCCCACGGGATGCGGGCCACACCAAGAGCGGCCATCAAGACACCACTGGTGGGGGTAATCATGTTGGTGAAGCCATCGCCGAACTGGAAGGCGACCACCGTGGCCTGACGCGAGATGCCAATCAGGTCGCTGAAAGGTGCCATGATGGGCATGGTGATGGCAGCTTTGGCCGAGCCGCTGGGGATGACGATATTAATCAAGGTCTGAATGGCATACATGATCTCCGCCGAAGCGATCTTGCCCATGTTACCCATCGACTTGGAAAGGCCATAAAGAATAGTGTCGATGATGCCACCGTCTTGCAAGATGATGACGATGCCGCCCGCCAATCCCACGATGACTGCCGCCGAGAGGATGTCGCCCATACCTTCGAGGAACAGCTTCGCGATGTCGCTCGCGCTCTTGTCGACAGCCAAGCCGCTGGCGATGCCGAGCACCAAGAATAAGGAAGCAATCTCCATGATGTACCACTCGTAGCCCAGCACGCCGACCACCAAGAAATACACCGTGGCAAAGAGCAAGGTCAGCACGAAATAATGCACCGTTTTGCGAAGGGTGATGACACTCAGCAGGACAAATATCGCCGTGCCAATAGGAAGCAGGGGCAACGTGTTCTCGTTGTTACCGATCTTCAAGGTGGTCATCGGGTAAAGCACCGAGAACACAATTAATACCGCCGTCAGGAAGGCGAAGACCCACCAGGCCTTGCGAGGCGTGTAACGCTCCAACTCCTCTTCCTTCACCTCCGCCGACTTGCGCCAGTAGGCATCGTCGTCATACATGATGGACGACTGTGGGTTTTTCTTCACCTTGTTGGCATACCTAAGCACAAAAATGATACCCACCACCGTCAAGATAGCCCAACAGACGGCACGATAGCCGATGCCCGTAAAGAGCGGGATGCCGGCGATGCCCTGCGCGATGCCGATGGTGAAGGGGTTGAGCATGGCACCCGAGAAGCCGATGTGCGCCGCCACATACACCATGCAGAGACCCACGATGCTGTCGTAACCCATCGAAACGGCCAAAGGAATGATGATCAAGGCAAAGGCAATAGTCTCCTCACTCATGCCAAAAACGCTACCGAAGAGGCTGAATAACAGCATGATGAGGATGATAACAACATTATTCACCCCTATCTTACGCATCAGCTTCCAGCGTTCGAGGCGTTTGGTGAACTTCAAAAACGACATGATGCCCATATCGATGGCCTTGCTTTTGTTCATGATCCAAAACGCGCCACCGATGATTAATATGAACACGATGATATTGCCCTGCTTGACGAAGCCCTTGTAGAACGCTGAGAATATCTGCCATGTCTGCGGCTCAGCATGGAATTCGGCAGCTTGAGCCTCCGGCAGTTGGTCCGCATAATAAAAAGTCATCACCGTCTCTCCATTGACCTGCTCCGTGACATATTTCCCAGGCGGGATTATCCAAGTGAGCACCGCCGCAATGACGATGATGGCAAAAACGATTACAAAAGTATGTGGAACTTTGCGTTTTTTCATGGGCAATCGGATTGAAGCCACAAAGATATTGATTTATTCCTTATTTTTGCGCCAATTATCAAAATCAACAAGAAAAATGAAGAAGATTCTGACCCTTTTATCGCTGGCGCTTGTCATGGCTTTTGTCGTGCCAGCCCAAGCACAAGAAAAGAAGATGTTCACCCCTGCTGACGCTTCTTACAACAACCGCAGCCTCTATGCCCAACGCCCCAACCAACTGAAATGGATCGGCAACTCCGAGATTATGATGCAGGTGAAGGACAAAGAGATTGTCACCATGACGCCTGGCAGCAAGAAAGAAGCCACTTTCCTCACCGTCGACGAGCTGAACGGCTACAAAAAGCCCGAAGGCATGACCGAGCTGAAACGCATTCCCCAACTGACTTGGATCAATGACTATCAGGCTTATTTCTATGCCTTGGGCGAAAACGGTATCACGCTCAACAAGATGGACATCAAGGGCAAAAGCATTGAAAATGCCGCCTCGATTCCACAAGACGCCGAGAACCAAACCATTTGTCAACCCACACTGAACGTTGCCTACACCATCGACAACAACCTCTACGTGGCCAATGGCGACAAGCAAATACAAATCACCAACAATCCTGAAGGTGTGGTGGCCGGTCAGAGCGTGCACCGCAACGAGTTCGCCATCAACGGCGGCATCTTCTGGTCGCCCGACGGCAAACTCCTCGCCTACTACAGCATGGACGAGCGTATGGTGACCGACTATCCTTTGGTCGACATCACGGAACGCATCGCCACCGCCAAGCCCATCAAATACCCCATGGCGGGCATGACGAGCCATCAGGTGACCCTGCACATCTACAACATCGCCACGGGCAAAGAGGTCGTCGTCAAGACTGGAGAACCGGCTGAGCAATACCTCACCGCCATCACTTGGAACCCCGACAACAAGCGCATCTATATCGGTGTATTGAACCGTGAACAGAATCATCTGAAATTCAATGAGTACGATGCCATAACGGGCGACTTCATCCAGACCATCTTCGAAGATAGCGACGAGCAATACGTGGAACCTCAAGGTCCAGCTTATTTTCTCCCCGACAATCCCGACCAGTTCATCTGGAAGGCCCAGCGCGACGGCTACTATCACCTCTATCTCTATACCATCAGCAAGAAGGCCGTGAAACAACTCACCCATGGCGACTTCGTCATCACCGACTTCAACGGCTTCTCGAAAAACGGCAGCAAGATTTACTACCGCTCCACCGAGGTCAGCCCGCTGGAACGCCACTGCTATATGATGGACATCAAGAGTGGCAAGGTGACAAAACTCACTAAGGAGCATGGCACCCACGACATTGTGCCTTCGGGCAACGGCAAGTATTTCTTGGACTTCTATACCAGCACCGATGTGCCTTACAACGTGGACATCATGGATGCCAACGGCAAGTTTGTGAAACGTCTGCACCAAGCCGAGAACCCGCTGAAGGACTACAACATCGGCGAGACCACCATCGGCACGCTGAAAGCCGAAGACGGCCAGACGCTCTACACCCGTCTCATCAAGCCCTATAACTTTGATGCCTCGAAGAAGTATCCCGTCGTGGTTTATGTGTACGGAGGTCCTCATGCCCAACTCATCACCGATGAGTGGACGGCTGGTGCAGGCATCTACCTGAACTACCTCGCCCAAGAAGGCTTCCTCGTCTTCACCCTCGACAACCGCGGCTCCGCCGACCGTGGCGAGGCCTTCGAGCAGTGCATCCACCGCCAGTGCGGCCAACTCGAGATGCGCGACCAGATGGTGGGCATCAACTGGCTGAAGACCCTGCCCTACGTCGATGCCGACCGCATCGGCAGCGACGGCTGGAGCTATGGCGGCTTCATGTCGACCTCGCTGAAGATCAACCACCCCGAGGTGTTCAAGGTGAGCGTGGCAGGCGGTCCCGTGCTGGATTGGAAGTACTATGAGATCATGTATGGCGAGCGTTACATGGACACGCCTCAAGAGAACCCCGAAGGCTACGAACTGACCAGCCTCGAAAACAAGACCGACAAGCTGGAAGGTAAGCTCCTGATGATTCACTGCACTACTGACGATGTTGTAATGTGGCAACACAGCCTCGTCTTTGTTGAAAACTGCATCCACAACGGCAAGCAATTAGACTATTTCGTCTATCCCGGCCACGGCCACAACGTTGCTGGTCCCGACAGGGCGCATTTGATTACCAAGATTACGCAGTATTTTAAGGATAACCTTTAATGAAAAAAAGCCTCAGCGACGCTGAGGCTTTTTTCATATTGTTTCTATCGCACCACAAATTTCCGCGTCTCGCCTGCAAAGGTAATGAAATACATGCCTTGAGGCAATGATGAAACATTTATCTGTTGGTTTTCAGCCGTGATTTGACCTGTCATTAGGGTTTGGCCCATGAGGTTGGTAATTTGGAATTCGGAATGATGAATGCTGAATTCGGAATGATGAATGGTGAGAACGCCGTTGGTAGGATTAGGATAAACCGTTAAGATCCCTGAGCTTGTCGAAGGGCCGTCCTCCTCAACCCCATACCCTTCCGGTACCAATTGCACATCCTGCACCAAGGTCTCCCAGTCTGCCACCGTCAAGCTGAGGGTCTTGGGGTAATAACCCTCGCAAGAATACGTCACCTCATAAGTGCCGCCCTTGATGGGACGGTGGTAGTCGCCAACAGGCAAATGACTGCTGACGGCAGAACCGTGATGATCGTGGGTGATAATGGTGACCTCTGCCTCCAAAGGCGCACCAGAGACCGAATCCGTCACCGTGCCGTGAATCCCATAGAGGCATTGCTCCATGTAACGCAACATGCTCTCGTGATTATAGGTCCAATACATGGGTATCGTCGACGGATTTGGGGTATAAGGAATGGAACACTCGATGGTCACCTCACGGCATTGCTGATAGTAGTTCATGTAATCCTGACGGCTGCCATAGATGGGATACCACACATAACCGTTGACAATACCATTGTCGTAACTACTCATATACAATGTATCGTGCTCATGAGTCAAGTCGGCATATTCATGACACACCAATTGCCACCATTCGTCATCGGGATGCAGCGGTTGGTAGGTGTCCCAAGGATAGTTCAGTACCTCAGACCCTCCATGATAGTTTGCCGCCATGGTAAAGGGATATTGCTCGGCAAGCTCCATCATCATCAGGGTCTCAGGCTGATATTCCTTGTTATCGGGATGAGGACCGTTGTCGAAGTCAGGATAGTTGCGGTTGAGGTCGGCATCGTTGGCATTATTGCGACGGGCGCCATAGACGGTGTTGTTGCCTCCGTGATAGGTGCCGTCAGGGTTGGTGCAGGGCGAGATGAAAATGTCGAGCTGGTCGAGCAGTGCGAGGATTCGTGGGTCGTTGCTGGTGCAAAGCTCATCGATGAGGCGAAGCATGAGCATCATGCCTGTCAGCTCGTCGCCATGGATGGTGGAAGTGTAGAGGAACTTGGGCTTGCCGTCAGGCTCGCCGTTGTTGAAGCGACAAAACATAAGCTTGCGACCGCTTGCCAATGTCCCCAACTCGAAATATGTGCATCTCTCTGGATAGTCGGAAGCATATTGCTTCATCATATCTTGATATGCCTCATAGGTGGGATAAGCATCCCAGTCATAGGCTTCACGGCGAGAGCCGTCCCACATGGAGTACTGTTCCTGCAGGGAAGGCGGCATGAGCAACGTAGGCTGATAGCCCATGGCAAGGAGTTGGTGGTACTGCTCTTCGTTGGCATAACAAATCAGACGGTTGCCTTCCAGTTTGTCGACGGAACAAAGGCGGGTGAGCCGCTTGGCCTCTTCACATTGTTGTAAAGGTAGGGAGAAGAAATATTCCCCTCGTGTGGCCATCAAGGCTTCGAGGTCGGTTTGGGCCATGGTCATTTTCCCCGCCAACAGTAGGAACGCAAGGATGGCAAATAGCCGTAGGTTTTTCATAGATTTTTTGAGGTTAAAATGATGTTCCTATTATTCGTTTCGGTTTGTAGGGCTGTCGTACCATGGCAGCCGCTGTGCCGTTTCAGCGTGCGGCTGCCGTAATACGACAGCCCTACGAGACCGCGATTAACGCACCACAAATTTCTGCGTTTCGCCTGCAAAGGTAATGAAATACATGCCTTGAGGCAATGACGAAACATTAATTTGTTGAGTTTCGGCCGTGATTTGACCTGTCAGCACGGTTTGACCCATCAGGTTGGCGATACGGTAGGTCTGGTCTGGTAGAGACGCGATTAATCGCGTCTCTACAAACAAAACGCCGTTTGTAGGATTAGGATAAACCTCAAAGGTCCCTGCGGTTCCTGAGCCTGTCGAAGGAGTCGAAGGGCCGCCTTCCTCTAAACCATGTACCTCCGAATAAATCGCATCGCAGTCCTCGTTGCCGGGTTTGAACACCAATTCGTCATCAATCCAATAGCAGCGCAGACCTTCCACGCGCACGCCGTCGCCGTTATCCATCAGCCGTTCGGGAAAGAAACTGGTGAGGTGGCCAATGCCGCACACAATGTCGCCGCTGAAGAAGCCTTCGGGGTCGCTTACACGCATCACACGATAGGATATGCCCTCGTATTCGGTATAAAACACGTCATCCACACGCATAGTAAGGGTCTCCGTGCCGACCTTAATGACCCAACTGTCGCCTTCTTGGGCACCAAGATCATACAGCACGGTGAACTCTTCCAAGGTCTTGTTCCACCAATATAGCTTGCAGTCACGCTCATAGACATACTCGTGTGTCTCTTCAGTGTGAACGCCCTTGTCGTAAAGCGTGTTGATTTTCACAAGGATATGTGTAGGCTCGTCTTGTACAATGGTATCGCCTGACTGATACATGTATTGGTAAGTGATGCTGCCGTTCTCGTTCTGGATTTCGTAATACCATTCGGAACTATTAGGAAAGATGGTGCCACCTACTGGAACCATGCCAGTTTTATATACGATTCCCTCTTCCGAAGCAATGAAGAACGTGGATCCGAGGCCATCGATGCAGTTCAAGTCGCGACAGTGCGTCATACCATCGTTGTAACAGTATGGAATACCGATGTGATTCATCTCGCATTCACCCTGCCACCAACCGTTTTCAATCATAATCGGAGACCAATCTATTGAGCCTTTATCCAATGCCCTTCCCATCAAGACACAGCCGTATGAATCGGAGAATTTGGCCCGAGCGAAATCTCCTGCATATTCATCAAGAACTCCGCTTTCCATGTTGGTGTAGAAATAGGTGTCGAATCCATTGCTCGTAATCAGGAGGTTATTCTCGCCATTATTGAAATAGCCGTACAACTCGACCATATAATAGGCACCAAACCGTGCAGCAAACTGATACCACGAATCACAATCCAATGTCAGTTTTTCCGTCCAGGTCGCGCCACCATCCGATGTAATGAAAGCATGGAGTCGTCTTTGGAATTGCGCATCTACATCGGCGATAAGCAGGCACCCACCAATATAATCATAACAATTTTCCATATACATCTCGCAATAATCGACACGTCCAAAATCAAATTGATGCGAAATGAAAGTTTGGCCGCTGTCGTCACTGCTCCAAAGGATGCCATTGTCATCGAAAAGATACAACAGGCTTTCATTACCGTAAGGAAGCACAACGAATTTGTTGTTTTGGGTCCATGACGGTTGGTCAAGCGACACAAATTCGGTGTTTGGAAGTTCATTCCATGTCGCTCCGCCATCTGTCGTTTTCACTATGATGCCCTTGTGGTTCGTTTCATCCCAACTGCAAGAGTCACCGCAAGCGTATCCCACTTCGGAGGAAGAGAAGGCCATATGTATCATGTCATAACCAGGTTTCTCGTACACCACATCCCACGACCTGCCTGCATCGCTGGTCTTCAATATCTTTCCGTTCTCGCCGCAAGTCATCACTTGGGTCTGGCTAATGCAGTAAACGCCATACAAATCCTCCGAAACACCCGTTTGGAGTTCCTGCCAGCCCTCCTGATACTGTATGTTGGGATTCACTATCTCATCAATTTCCCTAATGCTCTTGTAATAGGTCCACTCATCGCGGTCCCAAACAAAAGAATGGAAATAAAGATGATTGTCACGACCCTTGAGAAGCCCCAAATCTGGGTCGGGAGCGCCGTGTGACCGTGGGATGCTTTCGCCGTACTGCGTATAGGTCTCTCCGTGATCGGTGGAATAAAAAAGCGACTCGCAGTAATTGTCCAGACGTTTCATCGCAAAGATGACATCATCGTCTGTTAGCGCAAAACGATCGGCATTGACAAAATAAACGCCGTTGTCGTAATAGAACGTCCCAGGGCTGGAGGCCAAGATGTTCCCTTGGCTGTCGAAAGCCATATCCCTTGCGCCGCCTTGCGTTTTCATTGTCCAGTGGGTCAAGTCATCTAAAGTCGCGGTGTAAATTCCGGTATGTTCCACGGGATAGGTCCAGCTGTAAGCGCTAACATAGACATTTCCAGCATGATCTGCCAAGATGCTACCAAACAGCGCATCATCTATGAAATCAATGGGGGTCTCGCTCCACGACTCGCCACCGTCAAAGGTCCAGAAGAACTTGTTGCGGTTGGCCATAAATATGGTGTCGTTGGAAAGCGAGAATATCCCTTCAACCCAATTGGTGGAAATACCCGAGGCCTGTTCCTGCCAAGTGTCGCCATTGTTGTCGGAATAATAGAGCCGGTAGTTGTTTTCATTGAAAATGAAAATACGATTATTCTCACTAACCAAAAAATGATTCGAGCTGACATAACTCAAATCATAGTTCAGTTCCCATGTCGCGCCTTCATCCTGCGAGCGATGGAAGCCGCTATAGCCCCAGTTGCTAAAAATGCTGCCATCGGCGGAGGCACCAAGAAACTCGCCTTCCATTCCGATGGTTTTCCAAACATTTTGCGCCACTCCACCATGAGCGAAGCCAGCCAAAATCGCTATAGTTAATACTAATCTTCTCATAGTTGTATGTTTTTGATTGTTATCCATTTATTTGTTTTGGTCTGTAAGGCTGTCACACCGTGGCAGCCGCTGTGCCGTTTCAGCGTGCGGCTGCCACGGTGTGACAGCCCTACAAGACCACGATTATCGCACCACAAATTTCCGTGTTTCACCCGCAAAGGTAATGAAATACATGCCCTTGGGCAAATTCGCCACATCAATCTGTTGGGTTTCAGCGGTGATGTTGCCTGAAAGGACAATCTGGCCAATAAGGTTGATGATGCGATAGGGCTGGTCTAGTAGAGATGTTGCGCGCAACGTCTGTACAAACAAGGTACCGTCTGTCGGATTAGGATAAATCACCAATCCCGTCGAAAGAGTCGAAGGGCCTTCCTCATCCAAACCGTGTACCTCCGAATAAACCGCATCGCAGTCCTCGTCACCGTATTTGAACACCAATTCGCCTTCATTCCAATAGCAACGCATACCTTCCACGCGCACGCCGTCCCCTTTGTCCATCAGCCTTTCTGGGAAGAAACTGGTGAGGTGACCGATGCCGCATACGATATTGCCGCTGAAGAGGTCTTCGGGGTCGGTCACACGCAGCATCCGATAGGTTCTGCCTTCGTATTCGATTTCTTCCACTGCGTCCACATGCATGTCGAGGGTTCTTGTGCCGACTTTGATTTCCCATGAGTCGCCCATTTCGACTTCATAGTCATATAGCACGGTGAACTCTTCCAAAGTCTTGTTCCACCAATATAGTTTGCCATCGCGCTCGTAGACATATTCGTGTGTCACCTCGTCGCGCAATCCCTTGTCGTAAAGCGTGTTGATTTTCACGAGGATATGTGTGGGCTCGTCTTGCACAATGGTGTCGCCAGCCTGATACATATACTGATAGGTGATGCTACCGTCCTCGTTCTCGATTTCGTAGTACCACTCGAATTGGGGTTGTTGTGGCTGGTTGCCAGGCACATAATCGCAATCATAATCGCCTTCGTGATACAGCAATTCACCATCTTCAAGGTAGCATCTCATATATTCGTAGTCTGCCCCACAGATGATTCCACAAGAACCCCAATTAGGGAACAAACCTTTTTCATACCCTATTCCGTCGATAATTTTGCCTTCAAAGACAACGTTGTCCAAGTTATCGGCATAATATCCCGCCACATATTGAGTGCGGTAGGTCCGATTATTCCATGTCACATTGTCAACACTTTGAACCGTAACCAAAAACGAACATTCTTCTATATCGCAATACCATGATTCCCCTGCTTCAGCATTAAAATCATACAACACCGTAAATGCGTCATTGGCTTGATTGTACCAATATACGATATCGTCCTCCTCATACACATAATCATAGAGATCTATTACACTGCAAGTGTGTCCTTGCACTTCCTCAACGCCGCTCACAGTTCTATTAATGTAAGAGAAAGGCGGTTCCGTAATCGGCCCTTGTGACAACACATGGAAATACCACTCCGCCCCTTGGGGAGCAAACGATGCAAGTGTACCATCACTGTTCATCACGCAATCGTCAAACTCCTCGTTGTCCCAAACCAGGTTGCCGTTCTCGTGGTAGCACAACAGATGGACAAACGCGCCGACCCAGCCTTCATAGCCGCTGTTCAAGAAGCCGTAGGTGCTGCCCACGCCTTCAATCCAATATTCTTCGACCTCATAATTTGTTGAACCAGCAAAATACTCAGCAAGACCCAATTGCCTCCTCATGGTACCGTTTACCTCTATTTCAGACTCTTCAAGCACAATCAACTGATAATCACTCCAACCTACGGTAACAGTATCGCCCACGGTCAAGTTAAAATCGTAGAGCAACACCTCGTCTTCGTAGGATTGCCCCCAGTATCTGCGGAAATACACCCTCTTGTCCTCTTCGCGAACCGCACCTGCAATTCTCTTGGATTGATACACACTTTCCGTCCAAACAAGTTTATAGTCTACTCCATCCAAATTGATATTATCCCTAATACTTTGGATTTCAGTATGGTAATCATTCGGATAGTTCATGGAACCTATGTAAACCACATTCCATTTCTGGCGGTTGTTGTTCTCTTGAACCAAGGGGAAATAGTCATGAGAGGACAGGATATGGTCGGCATCGCGAATGCTCTTCCAATACTCTCCGCCACCATCGAAATACAGATGATTGTCAGCCCCTTTGAAAAGATGGGCGTTTTCGCCGCCTGGAGCAATATCAACAAGAGGAAGATGCTCTCCTATCTCGGTGAAATGCTCGCCATGGTCGGTGGAATAGGAAAGAACAGCCTGAAGTCCCATGAAGTGAGGCGTGAACACAATTCCATCATCGCTGATGGCCAGAGTTGTTCCATCAAATAAATAGAAGCCCGGAATATGCTGGAAACCGACACTACTTCCATCGGCATTATAGCCACATGCCACCACATTCCCTTCGGGGTCGAAGGCCATATCCTTAATGCTAATGCCTTCAAAGGCAACAAGGTCCCAATTTTGGATATTGGATAAGGTGGAATGGGAGATGCCACCATCTCCTCCAAACGACGTCAAGCCAAGGTACAAATCTCCATTCTCATTGACCAAAAAGTCGCTAATGGCTGGGCCATTGTCGGTATTCATAAAATCAGGAATCCACCCATCCCATGTCTCACCGCCGTCAAGGGAATATACGATTTCCCCTTCTTCAGCCCAAACCACCATAATGTCGTTGGTTGGGACGCAAAGACCTGCTTTATCAGGCATTGCACATGAGGAAATTGTCGTGGTTTGCTGCCATGTGTCGCCGCCATCGTCGGAATACACTACAGTCTGCTGGTTGTCGTTAAAAACGCAAATTCTTCCCTCGTTGCTAACGGCAAAGCATGACGAATTAATATGACCAGTAAAACCCGTTTCTTGGCCTAATACAATCTGCCATGTCTCGCCTTCATCTTGTGAACGAGCCAATGTGCCATTTTCACCATAGGCAAAGATGCTCCCATCGGGACCTGCGCCTAAGATTCCGGTGCCATTGATGGGCTTCCAAATGTTCTGCGCCATGCCACCAAGGGCAAAGACAACCATAATCGCTAATGTTAATACTAATCTTTTCATAGGTCTAATTATTTGATTGTTAATTATTTGATTTCTTTATTTTGCTACTGGCTACTGGCTCTTGGCCTTTGGCAGTCCCCCTTTGTTCATGAGATTGCGGGTCTGCGCCCGCAATGAGGCTCTGTGGGGGATCTGCCAGAAGCCAGAGGCCAAAAGCCAGAAGCTACACAGCATTTACTATCTCCTCAAAAGTACGGTTATCATCCCCGAGGTCCATCTTCATCTGTTTTATGCGGGTTTTGCGTTTGTAGTATGAGTCGGTTTGGGTGTCCAACAGAATGGAAATCACTTGGTTGGAGAAGCCGTTCTTGGAGAGGCAGCAGATGCGCACATCCCACTTGCTGAGTTTGGGGTAGAGTTGCAACAGCCGCTGCGAGAAGCCGTCGAAGACCAAGTCGGTGAGGCTGATGAAGTCGTTCCAGTCGTTGTCGGTCAGCTCGAAGTTGAGCGAGTCGTTGTTCACTTCTTCCGTGAGGGCTTGCGCGGTGGTCATAATCTTGTTTCGCGTCAAGATTTTCTGGATCGACATCAAATCCTTTGGCGGAAGCGACTGCTGGCTGCGGCGCAGCTCGTCGTTGGTGCGAATCAGATTCTCCATATCGCTCACCAACTCGTGGATGCGGTTCTGGTCGCGCTCCACCTGCCGCCCAAAGTGCTCCATCTCCAACTTGTGGTCGCTGATTTTCTTCCTCACAATCAGGAGGATGACGAGCAAGGCTATCACCGCCAAGGCGATAATCAGATAGAGTTTCAGATCGCGGGTGCGGTGCAGGCTCTCCAATTCGCTCTGCTGGGCTTTCAACTCGTATTCCGCCTTGATTCTTTGCATGGTCTCGCTGGAGTGCTCCGCGTCGGCTTGCACCAAGTTATCAGAAAAAAGCGTGTGATATTTCACCGCTTGTTGGTAGTCGCCCTCGCTGTAGGCGATGGCATAAAGCGTTTGGTATACCGACATCTTCAGTCCGGCACGCTCGCTGCGGAGGGCTTGGTTCAAGTAGGACTTCGCCTTCTCGTTTTCGCGCGTGTAATAATAAAGGATGCCCAAGGTCATGTGGGCGATGTCGGTGTCGTTGTCGTTGAGGCCGATTTCCAAGGCTTGGTTGACGCTCTCGATGCCTTTGGCGAAGTTGCCCGTCTCCATGTAGTAGTCGCGGCCCATCTCGAGATAGAGGTCAGCGAGCATGGCTTGGTCGTTGATGAAGGTGGCCACGCGGAAGGCCGAGTCGTAGTATTGTTTGGCTTGGGTGAATTGCTCCTGTGCCCGCACCGCCCGACCGCTGTTACGGTAGGCGGTCATCATGCCTGTGGAGTCGGCAGTCTGCTTAAAGCAGTTCAATGCCTGCTGGTGTTGCTTGAAGGCATCCTCGAAAAGGCCGTGTTTGAGATACATGGCACCGAGGTTGTCGCAGAGTTGGCCTTCCAACTGGATGGTCTCGGCAGTCTTGTCGGAACGCTGCACCAGTGCCAGCCCTTGCAGGAACTTCTCGGCGGCCTCTTCAGAGCGGCGTTGCTCGCGCAGTTGCACACCTTCATTATAGAGGGCTTGGGCTTGTTCCATGCGCTTGGTTGGGCTGTCGCAGGAGGATAGCGCGAGGACTGCGGTGATTAGGATGAGTGGTTTCAAGTATGTTTTCATAGGCTTTCTACTTTTACGCGGGACTATTGACCGGGTCGCTCTGTCTTTTCCCTTTACCGTCATGGCGGAGGAACATCCGCCATCCCCTGTGCACGAAGACGTATCCCTTTCGCTCAGGGGATTGCGGGTCAAGCCCGCAATGACGGTTTCAATGGGGATTTCGTAAACCCAAGTCCCATGTCCGTCATTGCAAAAATATAGCAAAAAAACGTTTGTCAAGAGGCATGAGGCTCCCCAGGGGGCTATGTCCCTACTTTTTTGGATTGTCCTTATCGGATTATACTGAAAATCAATAATATAATAGTCAACCTCAAAAACTAATGTCCTTACTTTTTTTGGCAATCATTGAGCGAAAATGAGGTCAAACAAAGAAAAAACCCCTGCCATAAGCAGAGGCTTTTTCACTATCTAATAATCTTAATTGGAGTCTTTATCTATGAACGACATCCTTTCCCTTTTTCCCGTCATAGCGGACCTGATCCGCTATCTCCTATGTAGAAGGGGCATCCCATCCCGCTTAGGAGATTGCGGGTCTGCGCCCGCAATGACGGCTTAAGGTTCAGGGATAGTCGTTCTGGACAATGGAGGAACCTTAGAAATACAGGTCTCTCTCTCCCTTCTTGATGCGCTCGATGCGGCTCTTCAGCTCGTCCAGGAACTTCGGGTCGACGTTCTTGAAGTTGTTCTCGATGCACTTCCAGCCTTTGGCTGCGACTTCGGGCGTGGCATAGTCCACCAAGTATTCGCTCAAGGTGAGGATGGCATTCGGCGTGCAATAACGCTTGATGAAGCCCGGCACGCTGAACTCCATGAAGTGCTCGCCCGTGCGACCCAAGCGGTAGCAAGCCGTGCAGAAGCTCGGGATGAAGTCGTGATCGAGCAGCTTGTCGATGATGTCGCCCAACGAGCGGTCGTCGCCGATCTTGAACTGTTCGCGGTCGAGGTTCTGGTCTTCCTGCTTGTCACTGTTCTTCTCCTCCTCCTCGTGGTGGTATTTGTAGTCGCCAATCTGCAGGTTAGTGCCACCGTCGATCTGCGAAATGCCGTATTCGATGGCCTTGGCGCGGAAGGCGGCGTCCTCGCGGGCGGTCAGGATCATGCCCGTGTAAGGCACGGCCAGACGGAAGATGGCGATGATCTTCTCGAAGGTCTCGTCGTCGACGAAATACTTCGTGTCGATGTTGAGGCCCGAAGCGTCCTTGATGCGCGGGAACGAGATGGTGTGCGGACCCACGTTGAAGCAAGCCTCAAGGTGGTTGGTGTGGCGAATCATGGCCAGCACCTCGTAACGCCAGTCGTACAAGCCGAAGAGGATGCCGAGGCCGTTGTCGTCGATGCCGGCCTGCTGGGCACGGTCCATTGAAGTCAGGCGGTAGTTGTAGTCGCCCTTCTTGGTGTTGGCGGGGTGGTATTCGTTGTAGATCTCAGGGCAATAGGTCTCCTGGAAGATCTGGTAGGTGCCGATGCCCGCCTCTTTCACGATGCGGAAGCCTTCCACATCCAAAGGAGCGGCGTTGATGTTGACACGGCGGATGCTGCCCTTGCCTTTCTTGGTGGCGTAGGTCACCTTCACGGTGTGGGCGATGTACTCCGGCGAGTATTTCGGCGACTCGCCATAGACGAGGATGAGGCGCTTCTGGCCGTCGTCCTCCAAAGCCTCCACGTTGTGGATGAGTTCTTCGTCGGTCAAAGTCGTGCGCACCTGTTCCTTATTTGAAGAGCGGAAACCACAGTATTTGCAGTTGTTGATGCAGTAGTTGCCCACATACAAAGGGGCGAACAGCACGATGCGGTTGCCGTAGATGCGGCGCTTCAGTTCGCGCGCGCCTTCCTTGATTTCTTCCACCAACGCGGGGTCGGTGGTGTTGACGAGGACGGCGGTCTCTTCCATCGTCAGGCGGTTCTTATCCAACGACTTCTGGATGATTTCGTGCAC
>Ga0247610_10004212_pt1 | contig 15463 bp, 20 predicted proteins | sample 174DNAGHGhighgp2_FD_193483 | JGI IMG/M metagenome (GOLD analysis project Ga0247610, IMG submission 193483) | Sheep rumen microbial communities from Palmerston North, Manawatu-Wanganui, New Zealand - 1742 DNA GHGhigh gp2 | ecosystem: Host-associated > Mammals > Digestive system > Stomach > Rumen... | reverse complement strand
TACACTAATTCTTAAAGCATTTAATGCATTTTCATTTTGTAAAGACATATCTTATTTTTTCTCCTTTATAAATATATAACTAATTAAATTGAAGTAATAAAAATGTCCTAGCAAAATAAATTGCTAAGACATTATTACACATACACACACAATACGAGTTACTTTGACTCTGTATTATAGTTAAATAGCCTTTTAATCAAAACAAATTATATGATCAAGAATTAATTCTTTCTTTATATCTTCAGTTAAAGGTAAAGAAAATCTAGGCATAGTAAGATATGACATACATAGTTGTATAAATATTATAATATTAGTTAATTGTAATTCAATTATTGGACGTTCTTCTTGTAATTCTTGAACTACAATATTAAACATATCATTTTCATCTTTAACATTTTGTATATTATTTTCTACAAGTTCATAAATAGAATTTCTTACTGAAAGTGGAATATTTTCTATTCCATAATATTTATTAATAACATCTAAATATGAATCATTTAATTCAGCAATAAAAGGTCCACATCCATGATCTTGACCTATTACTTCTTTATCTTTATATTTATAAAACTCAGTTACACCAAGATCACTTTCAAAAACTTTACCGCAATATGGACATTTAAATGACTTATAAATATACATAATTATTCACTATAAATTTCATTAATCTTAAGCCAATATTCAGTTAATCTAATCATTAATTCAGATTTAACTTGAATCCACTCATCTTTTACTTCATTAAATCTAATTTCTCTATTTACATAAAGCAAAGCTTCAAGACTATCAGCAAGTTTTACAATAAGATTCGCATTATCATCAGATTCACAAATACACATTGCATTATAAAATGCAGGTACTTTCTTCATTGATTCTCTTTCAAGATCTTTAACTAAAGCTTTTAATGATGGATTCTTTTCTTTTACCATATAATTGACATCGCCTAAAGACTCTTCAGTAGATTCAACAAAGTCATGACAACAACCATAACTCAATGCTTTATATGCAGTATTATCTGGAATATTAAACATCTTTACAAGAATAACAATTATCTGACTTACAAATAATTGATGTTGAGCGTCATCTGAAGTAAATACATAATCTCTGAGCTGCCAACGCTTTACTCTTGTTTGTCTATAAAGTTTCAAAGATTCAATTTCTTCAATAAATTCATCAAAATCTTTCATTTATTTTACCTCTTAATTACCTTTTTCAAATACATCAAATTTATTTTTATCATAACCTTCTTCTTCAGGACAATTATCGCTATTGTCATTACCAGTTTCTATAAAAGAACGAGTACCAAATAAAAATTTAATTAACATTTCTTCGTCAGCAAAAAGCTCATCTACAGGAACACAGCCTGAATGATCAATACTGCCTTCACAATCTGGCCAATACTCATCTTCATCAAGTGGATTACCTTTATAATCTGTAGTATGCCAACTAATTGGATCAACTACGATATTATTTACTCCATTCTTTTTAAGGAATTTTATAAATCTAGTTACATACTTAGGACCACGATCAAGACATGCTTGATAAAAATAATTTATTGTATCTTGTTCAATTCCAGGAGACCAACCCCATTCTCCTCCAGTCAAAATTACTTCATTTGGAATATCTATAGGATTTTCCTTTGGAATTACCAATACATGTACTGAAGACGAATTAGTCTCAAAACTACCATTTCTAATCTGTATCATTCTTATTCTCCATTTATTTTAGTATATTATATTATAATTTCGAATATCTTATTTGTAAATAAATAAATACGCACAGCTATCTAACTATGCGTATTTTATAAAATATATTTTATTATTTAATTACTCAATAAGTCCAGTATAAATTGTTCTTTCTGAATTTTCAATCATTGAAGGAAGATTATCAAGATCTTCATACTTCTTAATAACAATATCTGCAGACTGTGCAAGCATAAGATTAAAAGGTCTATCACCAAGAGTTTCTGCATAATATACAATAACTGGAGCCTTACCAGACTTTCTTCTTAAACAATACGCATAACCACATTCAATCATTGTTCCAGCATCAATTGCTGACATAGGTCTACCCGCTTGATCCGGTTCTATACAAGTTCCTTGCTTACCATCTGTAACTGCAAAGAGAATATCACAATCGTCGATATTTACAATATTACCTTCAAATGTAGCCTTCTGAACCTTAGGATCTGAAAATGTACCAGTAATATTTGAACTTTCTCTAGGAGAGAATACCTCAAAACCTAAATCTCTCAATTTCTTAATCAATCTTTGTTCTCTTTCAGCTTGAGCAGCAGTAAACCAAGGACCTGCAAAATAAACTTTCTTTCCCATATGTGTAATTTCCTTTCTAATTTTAATATATAATTAAATAGTCTTTTAAGCTATATATTTTATAACAAAATCTTTAGTGGATAATTTAGAGTCACTATAATTAATAATTTTAAGCGCAAATTTATCAAAAAATGTATTAAATGCAACATTATTAATAGAGCTTTCTGTAATATATTTGAATTTATAATTTTCTATATAATGACTTAAATATTCTTGTCTAATTATTTCAAATTCTTCATATGATAAATTTTCATTAAAATATTTATTAACTAATTCTTTACAATATTTTTTATATTCTTTAAGCATAATTGGTATATGTAATAATATACAAATTCCTACAAAACAAATAAGCCAACTAATAATCCCTATAAATGTTAATAATTTATCCATTTTTGTTTTGTTCCTTTATATATGCTTTATAAGATTTTTCAGCGTCAACAATCATATTTCCATGTAATGCATGCGCGCCAATAATTGGAGTTTGCCATTCTTTACCATACCAAGTTTCAAGTACATTCAAATAATCTACTGGAATAGGTACTTTCAACATTTCAAACTTTGCATACTTTACTTTTCTAAACCACTTTGGATCAAAAAAGTGTCTTTCTCTCCATGAGAAAAATTCATGAGTATAAAGTCTATCTGTTGGCCTTATTCCAGTTTCTTTAATAACTTTATCACAAACAATTGCTTGTTCTTGACAAATTTCTTCATAAGTCTTATTTGATACGTCAGCAATTGATCTAAGAAAATCAGTTTGAACCATATACTTATCTCGTCTTACTCGATAATTTACAGTAGCTCTCATTAAATGATAAAGCTTTCTTCTTTCTATTTCAACTGCATTCATATAATCAATTCGTTCTTTTTTACTTGCTCTATCTTCACCTTCATTAGGTACATAATCTAAAACAAATACATCAATATATATTCCTTGATTATATGAAATACCTGACTCAGCTTCTACTTTCATTATTCCAGTAGTAGCTGAATTTCTAAGCTTTGCATGTAAATGCGCATAGCCTTTATCATTATACATAGTCTGTAAAAAGTAAGGTTTCTTTAATTCCTTCTTTGCAATCTTACAAAGTTTTTCATAATCAGGTCTAAGCATAATAACATCTACATCATTATCCCATGGAATAAAACCTTTATGACGAATAGTACCAAGTAAAGTACCGCTATCAACAAAAACTTTTAAATCATTTCTTTTACAAACATCAATTAATTCATTAAGCAAATCTAATTGAATTGCCCATAATTTTTTAACATCTTCTGTAACAAGATAACCATCTCGAAGTTCTTCTTTAAAAAATTTCTTTGGAATGTTTAACTTAATTGGTAACATTACTTTTCTCCTAAATAACCAAATAATTCGTAAAATTCTTTTCCACTAGGACAAGTTTCTATAAAATAATTTAATTCTAATCCATTAGGATATGTTTCTTCCAAATGTTTTTTAAAGCACTTCAATACCTTCTTTTTAAAATACTTTGTTATATCAGTATTTTGTTCAAGAATTTCATAAAATTCTTTATTTGTTAGTTCATTAAATTTTATTAACATAATATTATCCATTAAAAGTATAAAATAGGAGGAGACTATTAAAATCTCCTCCTTATTTTGTATTTAATTATCTATTATAATAAGGCATGTTCTTAATTCTCTGTCTTGCAACAAGAGGATCATTAGGATCATAATCAGAAGGAAGTTCCTTACCTTCTGCTTCAAGCTTGAGCCAATTTTCAATCATTTCCTTTTCGCCAGGTAACAAGAGTTCAGGTCTCTCATGATACATCTTTTCAAGCTCAATCTTCCAAGAAGATGTTCTCCAGTCATTATGAGCCTTTTCACCAAAGTCATAACCTTCAGGTGTAGGATAACGAGCAAAGTCATTATTATATGTATGATCTCTCTTATAGAATGACTTTCTATCTGAAAACTGGAGTAACCATGTCCAAAGCTTCTTTGAAAGAGGATCTGTAAGACCATCAATAGCCTTAACAAGTTCATATCTCATAAGTCTATAGATATAGTTAATTTCATCTGCAAAGTTATTCTCTGTTCTTGCATTACAAGAATTCATCCACTGCATTACATCTGCAGTATAGCAAAGCGAAATTGTCTGAGCATGGAAACCAAAATATCTAGCATCCATATAAGATACTCCACCTTCGCACATATCAATGTAAAGATCTTCAATTTCTCTCTCAATCTTCTCAAGACGATCCATCCAATCCTTATTCTGATAAATGTATCTAGGAGTAATAAAATCCTGCGTAAGAGGTCTTGTATCACCAGATTGTGAACAGAAGAAACCCTTTTCTCTTGTAAGCTGTGCAAGACATACTCTTGAAATATTATTTACTTGGAATGAAAGCTTTGAACCTTCAAATGCAAACTTAGCAAATGTCTTACCATTAATAATTTCATCAACTACCTTCTGAAAGTGAGGATGATTTGGATCATAATCTAAATCTTCTGCGCCTTCATAAAACTCACCAAGCTTACCAAATGATGTAACTGCTTTTGCAAGATCATTACCCTTCCAGTCAATCAACTTTACGTTGATATTCTCATAACCATTTCTAAATGTTCCCATTTTTATAATTTCCTTTCTATCTTAAATATATAATTAAATAGCTCTTCATATATTATTTCTTGTTCTAATCATTGTAATTATATCAGAGTCAAATTTATCTGCTACACGATGATATACAGTGATTTTTTTATTTGCAGATATTTTTTTATAAACTCCAATAAAATAATATTTACCTGGTTCGTCAGATCGAAAGACTAATCTATATGTATCTTTATAAATATGAGGTTCACCTTTCGATGTTGGATTTGTATACTCTAATATAATATCATCTATAAATTCATTTTTCCATTCTTTTGCGCCAAATGAAGACGGAAACCATGCAGAATATTTATCGCTAATTTTAAATCCACTAGATCGTGCACCAACTTTAATATCTTCTTTATTACTAAATAAATCTGCAACTTCTCTATGAGTATTATATATAATTATATTTGCAATATCAAATATCATAATTTGTTCTCCTTTAAATTAGTTACATTGATTTTCGTTTTGCAGCACTAATATCCCAAAGTCTTGTTCCATTATACATAAATTCTGCAAAACCATTTATTCCGCCTTTTTGATGAGTTTTAGGTCTAATATAACTATCAGCAGCTTTACTAATAGAACAAATTTCTCCACTAGGAGTTTTTACTTTATTTTTATCGTCTATAGTTATTACTTTATATGTAGGATCAAAAATTAATACTAATTCAGATCCAACTGGAACATCACAAAAAGCTAAAGTATTTTTATTAAAAATATTAGATTTTATATCTTTTAATATTGTTCCATTATATTTAAAATCAACAAAACCATTATATTTAAAACCATCAAATTTATCAAATAAATACCAAGCTGCTTTACTTATGTGCATTTGTGTATTATTATATATTACTTGATTTACGTCATCTGCAGTTTTAACAGTTATTTTATCATCTTTTTTAAATGTTAAAATAGAACCCACTGGAATATTTAAATCTTTAAATGAATATTTTTTAGCTGCAGTTGAAATCATATATTCTGGATTTTTTTGTTCTTTTACATTTATTTCTGGATATACTTGAGTACCCATTTTAGAAAGTACTCTTTTTGCTCTATCTTTATCTAATGCGAATAATTCAAGCTTTGCAACTCTACTTTCTCTAAAAATATCATGCATAATAGACTCAATTTCTTCTTGATTATCTACTTTAACAACAAAATATGTTTGAAGTGCAGTTGCATTTTTATAACCATTTGATTCTAAGTCTGCTTGACAGCGTTTATTCCAATCTGCTGATCTACCTATTTTAATAAGACCATCAATAGCAGTAGTCATTATATAAACATAACCTTTTGACATAATAAAGTCTCCTTATATTACAATAGGTTCAGAGCACAAAAAATCATTAGGATTAATTGTATCTAAATATTTTATTACATCTTGTGCAATTCTATAAGGAGTCAAATCTGTTGTATTATATTTTAACACAGTAATTCCTTTAGATTCAAGAATTGCAATTTTTTCTTCAAACTTTGCTCTATCTGCATCTATATCAATTGCAGGTTCATGAGTAAGTTTACATCTAATTTTATGATCTTGATTTTCAACATCAAGATAAATAATAAGTGGCTTATAAGTTAAAGTATATTGATAGTTTCTACCATACTTTTCATTATAAACCAAATTAGATAAAATACCTCTTGCATTTAAAGTATATCTATATTCACCGATAACACAGATATACTGTAAAAGTTGATCTTTTCCAGCTTTATCTACGCCTTCGATTTCAATAGCAATATTATTAACTATCATATAATTTCCTTCTCCTTAAGCCATTTATCTAAAAGTTCATAACCATTATTAGCAATATCTGCAACAAAAATATTTTGAGCTCCAAAATTATACATCTTAGAAATATAATTTCCATAGAGTTCAAATAATTCTTCTTGTGGAACAATTTCCTTAAAATAATCAAATTCACCACGCTCAGCTAATCTATCTTTAAGGATATTTATATCTGAACTGATGAAGATAATCATATAAGTATGTCTTGCATCTAAGCCATCTGTGATTTCATTAAAATCCTGCCAAGTAAGTTTAGCAGGTCTACCATATATTTGAGGAAAGATATACTCACTAAGATGAAAACGATCAAAAATATAATTATCTTTTTCAAGAAGACTCATATAATATTCTTTATCATTTTTAGTCTTTCCAGTATCATGAAGCAAAGACATATCAGGATGCTTTGCTAGAATTTTTTCAACTAATGTTGTTTTACCTGTAGCGTCAGGACCTTCAATAATAATATTCATGTACTTCCTAATTTTCCTTTATACTTTTATTTAAATAATTATATCATACTAGAACATATAAAGTAAATTAGATTTTTATTACAATATATGTTATTTTTAGATTTCTTTGCTAATTGTAATAATTTTACCAGATTCTTTATTAATTAGTTGCATTATTTCATTTCCATTCTTTTGAACTAACCATTCTCTAGTATTAAGATCATTAGCTTCTAAAATCTTCCATTCTTCTCTAGTAGGTTTTCTACCTTGCATAAAATTATTTAAACTCCTTTTTTATTTAATTTTTTCTAAATTGTTTGTACCAATCATTTGTATTATATTTATCAGCACAATATTGTAAATAAAATTTTATATCATTGTATCTTAACATTTTTACATTATGTTCTTTCATACATAATAATTTATCTGCTGCAATTTTATGTGTATAAATATTTATTAAATTTCCATCTTTATCAAAAAATTGATTACCTTTAATTTCTATTAATTGATTTTTTACTAAAAAATCTGGCGTATACATATGATCCTCATTATTTAAGTCTTTATATTTAATTGTACATGGAGATCTTACAATATGTATATTTTGATCTATGTGCCAAATATAAAATGCAAGTTCCCATGAACTATCAAATGAAATATTATTATATAAATATCTTTTCTTTGCTGTTCTTATATAGTGTTGACTTTGCGTATGATGTGTTACTCCATATTTTTTAAGACAAGTTGCTTTTGTTCTATTTTGACAATCTTTTGATTTTACAGTATTACTAATTTTTTGTCTTATTTGTTTTGAATTTGAAGACCAAATATAACCATATTTCTTAAGATTTGTTTGCATTGCTTTTTCTTTTATTGCATTTTTATAATTAATATCTGCTAGTAATATTTTCAATGTTTTACTTAAATTTTTACCACGTTTTTCATTTGCTTTTTTAGTATGACTATTTTTCTGAGCTTTTTCTTTTATACTTGGAATATTATATGAATTTTGACATCCATATTTTGTTTCTAATACATTTTGAATAGTTTGTTTAACTTCTTTTGATTGTGTTGGCCATTCTACTCCAAAATTATTTAATGTAGTTTGTTTTTTATGTGCTTGAATATCTTTATTCAAACCAACACATTTATTACAACAAAATCTACAATAACCATGTAACATGTTTATAAATGATGTAGGTTTACCACAAGTTAAACATTTACCTTTTTCACCTAAATATGTACAATAATAATCTTCTAAATTTAGTTTATGCACTCTTGTAATATGTGATCCAAGTCTAGTATCTATAAAATCTTTTCCGCAAATTTGGCATATCATTGTAATTTTCTCCTCTCAAAGAAAATATATAATATTGGCTTGAATCGAGAGAATTCATTATCTCATTTGTTAGCTAGACAAATGCTACCCAATTATTATTTTATTTATTCCAATCTTCTACATAACTATTTAATGCATTTACTTTTTCTCCATTTTTTAATGCTTTTTCAATAGTTGTACGACATACTTTCATATCTGCTTTTGACATCTTTAATTCGTATTTACTACAAATTAATAAATAATGATAACAAAAATCTTCAACATTTGCAGATGGTAACCATTCAGAAGGAGTTTTATCACTCTTTGATCTATTTGATGAATTTAATACATCAGTAGCAACTCCTTGATCATACGCATATTTATTCTTTTCTTTATTTGTCCACCAACTTGGACAACTTCTTTCAACAACTTTAAGACTAACAATATGCTCATAATCAAGATTACCAAAATCATTATCTTTCTTACCATCATCCATATCCTTAATTACTTTACCAGTATAAGGACAAGTATAAGTAAAGTTATTTTCATTGAAATACTTACTTGTTTTCCAAGCGTAGTCATTTCTATTTATCTTTTTACCATTCAATTTAAATTTCTTTTCAGGACTTTCGTAATCTTTTCTGTTATAACCTTTAACAGAAGGTAATTTATCAACTACTTCAATAGAGTTGATTAAATTAGTAAGTTGTTTTTCATCTTTTAATACTTCTGAATAAGTAACTTTTGTTTTAGTTTTCTTATTTGCATCAGTAGAACTTATTTTACCTGTATTTTTAGTAGTTGTAACCTCAGAGGTTACAGTTGTTGTAGTCTCATTTTTACCAATTTTTGCATTAACATTTGTTTTTAATAATGGTGTTACATTATTACCTTTATCATCAATATAAGTAATATTATTATTATAATTTAATGATAACCATTTTACAAATTCTGCAGAAGTTGTACTAGAAAGATCTAACTCTTTTCCATCAACATTAATTTTGAATATTCTTGTATATTCAAAACTAATTTTCTTATCTGAGCTTCCAGTATCAGAAGATATTGTAGAGGATTCAATTGATTCATCAGTATCAATTCCTGTACCGCTTGGAAGTGATTCATCGTCTCCACCAAATCCTTCCATAGTAGATGAAGCAATAGTTTCATCTGCAAGAGGAGTACCTTCTGTAAATTCAATATCACCTTTGATTTCAGGTAATTTTTGAGTTAATGGAGCTAAAACTTTTTGAGGATCTCCAATTTCTACAGACTTTGAGAAAGACTGAATTGAATAACCACCAAAATATAAAACAACTAAGAGTAATGCTACCCAAGCGATTGTTTTAAATATTCTTTCCATAAATACCTCCTTTACTTATATTTTATAATAACTTGAGTTAATCCACCCATATCACCTATTAAGTATACTTTATAACCTTGAGAAGTGGAATACTCTATTGTAAATGAATTATCAGTTGAACTAATCAATTCACCAATAAATGGAAAATTATTTGTTATAGTTTCATAATTATCACCAAATTTAACATTACCAGGTAAAGCAATTGTCATATTCTTTTTATCTGAATAATAATTAAAACTTGTTAATTGAACTTCAGAACATTTACAATCTTTTAATGCTTTTGGTGTACCTTCACAACTAAATGTAAGAACTATTTCACCAATACCTGTTTTACCTTCAGCAGTAACTTCAACTTCATCTTCAACTATAGAATTTTCATTAAAATTTTCACCATAAGTTTGATAATCAAATGTAAATTCACCAAATATTTTCTTTAAATATTCATAAGTATTTGGAAAATCAACAAGATTACCATCAATTGCTAAAGTATCAATATCTAATAAATGATGATTATAATACTTATCATTTGTAATATTGAAATAAAGTTGAGTTAAATGCTCTTCATTTTCATTTGCTTTTCCTGATTCATTTTGAACTTCCCAATAATCATCAGGATAAGGTTCATCTACAGTTGTACCTTTTAAATAACGATCCATTAAATCATTATTTTTACCATAATCTTTTGTAGTTTCATCTTCTTCAGAAGATTCAGTTGTTGTAGTATTAACTGCATAATTATGTTCGATAACTTTATTATTATCATCAATAGTTTTCTTAGTTCTTAAATAAGCAATACCAATAATTAATAATGCAAGAACTAAAGTTGCAATTATTGTCAATATTGAATCTTTATTAAGCATCTTTGGACGTATACCAGATAATGAATTATTTTCTTCTTTATCAGTTTCTTCATTTTGTACATCATCTAATACGTCTTCAGAAATTTTAGTTACTTTTGCAGTTTTTTGTTCAAAATCTTTTTCATCTAATTTTGAACCATAATCAAATTTATCATCTTTCATATAACTATTCTCCTATTATAGTTAACAGGTGCCTAAGACATCATAACCATCTGCTCCAGCTCCTAAGTTCATATTTCTAACTAAGAAACTGACCTTACCTTTTTTATTAACATAAAGGACTGCTTTATTTATTGTTTTATTACTAATGGCTTTATTATATAACTTCTTTTGTCCTGTAATCCAGCCATTCTTCTTCCACATTTTCTTAATTGCAGTTTTTACTCTTGATTTGTAAGATGATTCAGTAATTCCAAGAACAGTATACATTTCAGCTTGAGTTAACTTTTTACCAGTTATTCTTGAAATATTATAAATATAATGTTGTTCAAGATCAATACCACTATCATCTATTTCAATAATAATAGAAACATAATCTTTACCAATATAATACTGATAACTACATTTATTACCTTTTGCTTTTTTGCTAATGCTCTTTAAAATTTCACTATTGATTTCTTTTGTATCTATACCTTCAATTATTACTTTTGGAATTCTTGCAGTAACTTTACCTAAAATTTCATTTTTAAATGTCTTTTTATATTGATCTGTTACTGTAGTTTTACCAATAACCGCTGATTCTTGATCTGTTTCAACTGATGTATCAATTATAACTTCTGGAGAGCGTGACTTAGATATTTCTGTAGTAGTCTCAGCAGTAGTTTCAACTGTAGTTGTTTCTTCTGTAATAGTAGTTATTTCAGATATTGTAGTTTCAATAGGTTTATTTTTCTTACATGCAGTTAAAGAAAACAGCAGGCTAGTAATCAAAAAGCTTGTAATAATTCTTTTATTCATACTAAATCCTTTCTTATGCTGCTTTCTTAACATATGCTTTGAGAGCCTTAATATAAGTATCAGACTTCTCTTTTTCTTTAATCAAATTAAAAGTATTTTTTGCATTATCTACTACTAAATCAATATTTTCTGATTTTTCAGTAAGCATATTGATAAATACATTATCAAAAATTGCATTATCACAATATACATAATAATATATACAATATTCTTCAGTTTGACCTGTTCTACAAATTCTATCTTCAACCTGAGTCATATCAGCTGGAATCCAAGCATAATCTACAACAACCATCGCATGTGCTGCTGTAAGTGTAATACCAACTCCGCCAGCAGCCATATTCAAAATACAAACTGTCTTTTCTTTATTTTGAAATTGCTCTTTAGCTTTTTCTTTCTGTTTATCAGTCATACCACCACGAATTTCACAGGCTTGATCTCCATAATATTCCTTAAGTCTATCTGCAGTTTCAACAAAGTTAGTTACAATAACTACACTTTCATCACTATTTAATAAACTATCAGCTAATTCAACTGCAGCATCAAATTTATACTGACTAAGTAATTGTCTGCCTGTCATAGCAAGAGCCATGTAAGTATCACCATTACCTTGAGTATATAATCTCTTTTCAATATCTTTATAATCCTTTTTAAATGCAGGTTCAACAGGAATAAACTGTCTTTGTTTCTTAAGATTAGGCAATACGTCTTTTCTTAATCTTCTAACCATCAAGGATTGTAATAATTCATGTAATTCTGCAGAATTTGAACTACCACTATAATCTTTACCAAAAGGTGTTTCCTTTGGATCACAAAATTTATCTGCAAAATGCTTGAATGCCCACTGACTATTAAAGTCATATTTTTCACACTTTAACATTTTGAGAATATTAAATAAATCCTTATTATGTGAAGGAAGAGGTGTTCCTGATAATAAATATAAATGATCTGTTGATTGTGCTAATTCCATAATTGCAGCTGCTCTCTTTGAAGTAGGCTTACCCCAATTATTTACAGATTTACAATTCTGACATTCATCAACAAATATACATTTAAAATGTTTAAGATTAGGTAAAAACTTTTGAACAGATTTATAACCAATAATTGTCCAGTCTTTACCAAAATGAGGTGAATCTTTACTATAAAGAACCTGAACATCATCACTTGGACAAATTGTACTAATTTCTTTCTTCCAATTTAATCTAAGTGATTCAGGGCAAATAACTAATTTAGGTATATGTAAAAATTTATTTCCACTAAATGTATCTGCATTTTCTAAAGTTAATGAATATTTTTTCATATACATTTATCCTTTCAAATTACTAAAAAATTTATCAATATCTTTAAATTACAAATCATCTTCTTCTATACACTTTCGATCTAAAATATTTACAAATGTTTCTTTACCATTTTTAATTACTTTAACTTTACAATCAATATTTTCTTCTACAATTTTTCCAATAGGTAAAGGTCCCTTATCTGTAATAACAATATCATCATAATTTAAATTATCTGTTGTATGATATGTTACATTTTTAGAATCGCCTATACTTTCACCAACTAAAATACTTATAAATGTTTTTCCACAATTATGTACTACAATATTATTTGCAACAAAATTATGTACATCAAGACTGTCAATTACTACATCATATACAGTCTTTTCTTCATTTAATTTTGTAATTTCAATAACTTTTTCACAATTAGTATTTTCATTTTTTACATATACTAAATCATTTGTAGTTAAATTTTGTGCTTCTACCCAACCACGCATTGTTAAAATTTCATGATCAAATGTACAAATAAGAGAATTATTAGTTGTTTTTATTTGTAATACTTTTTGCTTACCTTTATCTAATACATTTTTAATTTTCATATATTTAAATTGATTTATATCAAATGATTCAATATAAATATTTGAATTTTCATTAAACTTATTAAATAATTCAGCCAAAGTAATATTTTGATAATTATTGTTTTCTTTTATAGAAACAATTGCGTCTCCAAATATACATCCCATCTCATGGCCTATTAATTTTCTTTTGGTTTTGAGAATTGCAGTAGCGTCCTCTATTTGGTAATCTTTAGGTTCCCAAGGTGGGCTTAATCTATTTATATCAATTAATTTTTGTGTCGATTTATTTGTATATATAATACCTTCCTCAAGATTTTTCTTATTATATGAAATATTCAATTTATCAAGCATATTTTGAAAATTTTGTAACTGATTTTTACTAATTGAAATAACAATCTTATCTGCATTCTTATTATCAACATACTTAAGACAATCTCTGCTCTTATATTCCCAAAGATCAGAAACTAAATCTCTATCATTTACATTAATTTCATATTCATATAAACCATAATTGTTTATACGTCCAGTATTTGTGCACTTTAATTTTGTTTCAATATTACCATAATCACTAGGTACATGAGAATAATCAAGACCTGAGTTCTTAGTAATAGTAAAATATTTCATTCTTAAATCTTGAACTTCTACTATTTCTGGAATATCATAATTACATAATGCACACGCAATTAAATACAAGTCATAATCATTTGGTTCTTTAAGACTTGCAATTCTAGACAATTGCCTTGTGTCTGATATATTATATTTACCAGCCAAAAGCATTTCTCTATTCTTTTGTACTAAATCCATTTTTAACTCCTTATTTTACTCAATTATTTTATTATAATTTATTTTATATTATTTGTATATCAATTTTGATAATCACATGGATCAACCTCGTTAATCAGAAGTATATTCATTTTCCTTAATTTGAATATAATATATTTTTCAAAAAATAATCTCATTTTTGCAAAAATTTACAAGTAATAATAATATATAATATTATTAATTAAATATACTATCATGTTATTATAATTGTTGTCTCTATATGTTATTTATTCTTATCTATATCAAATAAGTATGACAAATCTTCTAAAATTATATTATAATCTGTAAATTCAATATTATTTGCAGCATGTGCTAATTCATCTACTAAATCCATAAGACGAATTGCACTTATAGGAGTTTGTCGACCCATTAAAGCAAAATCTCTTTTTGTTAAAATTTTTTTATTTATTCCAGAAAAATCAAATACTCCATGCCATATATTAGCATATAAATGAATTGTATCAGTATAAATATGAGATACAATTTCTTCAATTACGTCTCTCATATATTTTTTACATTGTTCAGTTAAATTACCTTCATAAGTTCTATTATTTTCTAAATAATAAATATTTTTATTTCCATTAGGTTCAGTAATAATATATACAACTTTATTACTACTTACACCTAAATAAACAGTTGATGTATTAATCATATATTTTATCCTTTTAAATAAAACTCTAGCTGCTTTTACACAGCTAGAGTTATTATTATTTTTAAATTGAGTGAACCTCAGTAATAGTTTCACCTTTCTTAAGTGAAATAACCTTCTTACCTGCAGAACCTCTACCTTGAGCTTTACCAGGTTCAATTACTTCTTTTCTCTTATTTGTAATGATTTCAATCTTATTTTTATCATTAAGTAATTTGATTGCAATAATCTTATCATCATCACTCTTAAGACCACATACAGTAGCACCAATCTTTTTACTAAGACCAACTACATCCTTAACCTTACCACACTTACCAATACCATTCTGAGTAACAAAATAAATGTAAGGTGCAGTTACAGATTCATCATAAATTGCAAGAACTTTTTCATCTGATCTGATTTCAGGTCTAAGATCTTTAATAGGCGTACCAGCTGCAGCAGGTAAACATATACTTATCTG
>Ga0247610_10004210_pt1 | contig 15463 bp, 13 predicted proteins | sample 174DNAGHGhighgp2_FD_193483 | JGI IMG/M metagenome (GOLD analysis project Ga0247610, IMG submission 193483) | Sheep rumen microbial communities from Palmerston North, Manawatu-Wanganui, New Zealand - 1742 DNA GHGhigh gp2 | ecosystem: Host-associated > Mammals > Digestive system > Stomach > Rumen... | reverse complement strand
AAAAGTATATTATTTCCGCTATCCTGCTGTTTTCTATCGCTTTGTTCTCGCATGCCCAGACCGGAACATGGTCCGGTAAACTGGATGTTCAAGGCACAAAAATATCCCTTGTTTTCCATCTGGACGAAGAGAATCCAACGATAGATTCGCCGGACCAGGGCGCAAAAGGGATTCCCATAGAGGTTACGAGGACGGCTACCGGAAGTATTACCATCAAGGTGCCTTCCATCGGAGCTACGTATGAAGGCCTTTGGTTGATCAAGCAAATTGCGGGGACATTCAAACAAATGGGAGCTTCTCTACCTCTGACACTTACGCCGGGTGAAGAAAAGCTCAATCGGCCGCAGACTCCGGTGGGACCGTTCCCCTATACCACGGAAGAAGTCTCTTTCGCCAATGGAGACGCTGTGCTGAAAGGGACGCTGGTACTGCCGGAGGGCTGCTCCCGCAAGACTCCGGTCCTTGTCATGGTCACCGGCAGCGGTCTCCAGAACAGGGATGAGGAAATCTATGAGCACAAGCCTTTTGCGGTGATTGCCGATGCATTGGCCCGCGCCGGGATAGCAACGCTGCGGTACGACGACAGGGGCTTTGGCGAGTCCACCGGGGACCTCGTCCATTGCACGACGGAGGATATGAAGAACGACGCGCTTGCCGGTATCGGCCTGCTGCGGGAGCGCTTCGACCGGGTGGGCGTCATCGGCCACAGCGAAGGCGGCACCATCGCGCTGATGCTGGCCGCAGAGAATAAGGCCGATTTCATTGTTTCGCTGGCCGGGATGGTTGTGTCCGGCAAGGAAACACTGCTTTGGCAGAACCGCGTCTCTCTTGCTGCGGCAGGTATTCCTGCCGAAACCATCGACAGCTATTGCAAGGCGCTGGAGACGGTGTTTGATGCCAGCACGGCCGGGATGCCGCTGCCTTCGACATCTCAATTTGATCTCCCTGCGGCTCTGTCGCAGAATCTCTCCGCTGTCATGCGGCAGCTCAGCATGCCCTATCTGAAGCATTTTGTGACGCTGGACGTTCGCCCGCTGCTTGGCGTCATCAGTTGCCCTGTTCTAGCCCTGAATGGGACCAAGGATATGCAGGTGGAAGCCGAGAGTAACCTGAGAGCGCTGCGAAGCGGTCTGCCTGACAACCCTTGTAACAAGTTCGAAACGGTAGAAGGTGTAAATCACATGTTTCAACATTGTCAGACAGGGATGACCACTGAATACCGGGACATCGAGGAAACCTTTGCACCGGAGGTGCTTGAGACGCTGGTCGAGTGGTTCTCTAAATTCAAGTAGTGAGGTAAATACCTGTTTATCGGTCTCTTTGGTTCTTTGGTCTGAAAGAAAAAAGTGACCAAATGCGACCAAATCTGGAGGATACAAAAAAACAAGACTCTGTAAAGAGTTTGTAATGAAGATTCGGAGCAAAAAGAGCTGCGATGTCGCAGCTTGAGCCTGACAGTTGGTTCGATGTCCGGATCGAGAATACGATACTCCGGGGAGGCGAACGTTGCACTTTCAGGATCACAAGACATGCCGGCATGGACATCAAGCATCATTTCATAGAAAAAGGCCAGGGCGAGCCGCTGATCCTGTTGCATGGAAACGGTGAGAACTGTGACTATTTCACAGGGCAGGTGGATGCATTCGCTAAGTATTATCATGTTTATGCCCTGGACACACGTGGGCACGGGAAAACGCCACGAGGCAACGCTCCGTTCACGATCCGGCGGTTCGCCGATGACCTTCTGGGCTTTATGGATGCTAATGGCATCGAGAAGGCGCATATCCTGGGCTTCTCAGATGGCGGGAACATTGCAATGATCTTTGCAATGAAGTATCCGGAGCGCGTTAGCCGGCTCATCCTGAACGGAGCCAACCTGGACGCAAAGGGCATCAAGCGCTCCGTTCAGTGCCCCATTGAGATGGGCTATTGGTTTGCCAAACTGTTCGAAAACAAGAGTGATGAAGCAAAATTGCATGCAGAGATGCTGGGCCTGATGGTTCATGATCCCAATGTGAAGTCGGAAGAGTTATTGATGATTCAGGCAAAGACGCTGGTCATCGCCGGGACTAAAGACATGGTCAAAGATGAACATACCCGGCTTATAGCCAGCCATATCCCGGATGCCCAATTGGTCATACTCGATGGCGACCACTTCGTTGCCAACAAATGCCCGGATGCGTTTAACCGTGCTGTATTGAACTTCTTGCGAAATGAGTGAACCGGAAACAAAAGTATTCAACATCGGTTCCACGCCTGCTTTGCTCATCGGCAAATCGAGTGACAGGGTCTTCCTGTTTGTGCACGGTTTGCATGGACGGAAGGAAGAATCACTGGCTTTTGCTGAGGTGGCAGTGCCTACAGGCTATCAGGTACTGGGAGTCGACTTGCCGGTAGAGCGAAAGCCTTGGGAGTTATAAGTAGGTTACATCTTTTCTCCGAAGACACACCAGCGAACAAACGGTATGCGGCGGATGAGTTCGTACAGGAGCGGAGAGAGGGTGAAGACCGCGACGGTAAGAATCAGGTACATGGCCATCGGTGGCAGCTGGGTATAGGTTTTCATCATATAACCCAGGGCTGCGACGGGAAGATAGTGGACAATGTACAGGCCAAAACCGGAGCGTGTCATATAGCCGGCAAAAGCGCCCGTGCGGTCAAACCTTGCCTGGAACCAGCCCATCAGCGCGAGGCACATCATCCATCCATAGATACAGTTGAGGGGGCTGCCCAGATACTCCGGCGTGGTATTGTCCTGTCCGAAGGTGGTGCCGACAAGCACGCCTCCTGCCACCAGGGCGCTGGCCATCAGCGGAATCCAGGCCCGCTTCACCTTTTCCTGAACCGCATCGTGCGAAAAGACAAAGTACCCCAGCAGGAAAGGAACCAGATAGAACAGAGGCTTGTAAAGGTTCCAAAGGCCATCGGCCGTTTGCGGGCGCGGCTCACGGATAAGCGTCTGCTCCCCTGCCCAGAAAAGCACTCCCAGCAGGATGATCCAGACTATGTTTGCCTTCCCGCACCAGTTCCAGAAACGGTCTTTCCGGTCCAGCGCACGGACCAGCAGCAGGATTAGACATAGCAGCCACAGCACCTGGATAAACCACAGGGGTCCCGTGCCGCTCAACGCCATGATGACGTACTTTCCCACGGCCGGGAGCCCGTCGAACACACCTTGCCGGGAAGCCACCACCGTATTGAAATAACCCACCATCCAGTGGTACACAAACAGGCCGATGGTGCCGGGGACAAGCAGTTTCCGGGTGCGGTCCTTGAACCAGGCTTTGGGCGTATATTTATTCAGGGCATACCGGGCGCTGATGCCCGCCAGGATGAACAGCAGCGGCATAAACCAGGGATACAGGATGTACATCACCACATCCTGGTACTGCGGAGAATCCGGATACGCTCCGAAACCTCCTATCCCGCCAAAAACGCCCTTGTTGTTGTAGAAATAGATGACGTGGTAAAATAGCACAAGAAGCACCGTCACCCACCGCAGGTTATCTATCCAATGCTTTCTCATTTGGGCAGGCCCTCCATCACCTGGTCGATGGCACTTTGGAAGATTTCCGTCTTTACCAGGGCCATCCCCCTCTGGTCTCCCAGAAGCAGAAGGGCGTCGCCCGGTTTAATGTCATATACTTTGCGGGCATCGCGGGGAATTACTATCTGGCCCTTGTCGCCCACCTTCACCACGCCGAAAATGTATTTGCCATCCTTCTCTTGCATTGTTATATTTGTTGGAAATTTCCCACAAATATAACACTTTTCCAGAGAAAACGTCCATGCGAACAACTTACAAAGTCTTTTTGTGCCCCGGGCGGGAATCGAACCCGCACGGCCGTTTCGGGCCAAGGGATTTTAAGTCCCTCGTGTCTACCATTCCACCACCAGGGCAAATGTGGGGGATGCAAAGATAGGGATTTTATAACTTTTCTGCAAACCGGGCCAGCCAGGGGGAGGCCAGTTGCCGGACAATGCCGTCCCACCAGCGGTCGGGAAGGACGGCGTGCCAGAATACCATCGAGTCGGAGCCGGTGGAAACCCGGTAACGGGTGCGGGGATGGCGCGAACACACGGCCTTGACGATGGCGCGCGTAACCACCGAAGGGGCCGACAGGAACTTCACATCCGGGGAGAAGCCCTTCTTCATGACAAACGCCTGCCGGAGGGCGGGGGCTTCATAGGCCGTGCCCTTGGAGGATTCTTCCAGATGCCTGGCGGCAATCAACCCCCAGTCGGTGCGGGTGGCGCCGGGCTCAATGAGCACGACATCTATCCCGAAGGGCTGCATTTCCATGCGCAGGCAGTCGCTGAAGGCCTCTACCGCATATTTGGAGACATGGTACCATCCGCCGAAGTACAAGCATCCCTTTCCCGCCACGGAACTGATGTTGACGATGCGCCCGCGCCCGCGTTTGCGCATGCCGGGCAGAACCAACTGGCAAAGCCGGGCCAGGCCGAAGAGGTTCACTTCCAATTGCCGCCGGGCCTCCTCCAGGGGGACATTTTCGATGGCGCCGAACGATCCGTATCCGGCACAGTTTACCAGGACATCCACCTCTCCCACCTGCGCCAGGCAAGACTGAATGGACGGCTCATCGGTGACATCCAAAAACAAAGGGGTGACGCCAAAGGGGCGCAGCGGTTCCATTTGGGAAACCCGCCGGGCAGCGGCAAAAACCGTAAAGCCCTTCTGGGCCAGTGTCTTGGCGGCATCGTACCCAATGCCGCTGCTGGCTCCGGTAACAAGAATCTTCATAGGATCAATAAATCAGGGCTCCGGCCCCCGGTTTTTCAAAGGGAAGTTGCTCCCACGAGGCCGATTTGGTGGGCTTTGCCCCGTGGATATAATTGCCGCTGATATAGTGCAGCGTGACCGAGAGCATGGTTTCGGAAGGGTCTCCCAGTTGATAGCCGTCCCTCGGGGTGTCCTCGGCGAGGATATCGGCCGGGATGCCGGAAGGCATGCTCAGGGTGACGCCGTTGCAGTCGGCATAGCGGGAGGCGATTACGTAAATGCCCCAGCCGGCGGTGGCCTTTTTCCCGGCGGCGCAGTCCGTTTCCGTTTTCTGCAGGGCCAGGCGGTCATAGAAGTCGCCGGCCTTGAACAGATAGCCGCCGCAGAACTTTCCGTAGGTGTTGCTGCCCACCAGCGTCACGTCCATGTAGGGGGCCAGGCCGCAGATGAGGGCTTCCGAGGCCGATGCCGTCTGTCCGGTGACAATGAACCACACGCGCTTGAGGTCCGGGTTCGCTTCCAGGGTGTTCAGCGTGGTCTTTTCGTCGTGGAGGGTGAGCGTGAAACTTTTGGCAAAGCGCGTTTCCGCTTCGGACTCCGAGGCCGGCGTAAGGTTGGCATTGAAGACATCCTTGTTGAAGACGGCTTCGGAAGACACCACGGACGCCGGCGCAATCAGGGAGCCGAGCACCGTGGCCGTAGTGACATATCCGCCGGTGTTATAGCGGAGATCCACCACCAGTTCGTCAATCCCGTTCGCTTTGAAGGTCCGGAAGGCTTCCACCAGGTCTTCGCAGGCATTCAGGGTGAAGTTGGTGAAATGCAGGTATCCCACCTTCTTGCCTTCGACGTCCAGCACCTGCGTCACATGCACCGGGTTGGAATACATCTGGGCGGCCGTCATGGTAAGGGTGCGTCCGTCCATCATCCCCATCTTCAGGGTCCCGGGGAAGTCGTAGATTTTCTCCGTGAGGAGGCTCGAATAATTGCTCCGGGTCAGTTCCGTTCCGTCGAAGTAGTTGGCCACATCTCCCCGCCGGAGGCCGGCCTGCTGGGCCGGAGACTGGTCATAGACGTATGTCACGACCATGGAGACATGCTCTCCGTTGGCGGTGAGGACGAAATCGAAGCCGAAACTTTTCCCGTTGCCGGAGACGCTGCTTTCGAACGACGAGCAGTCCTCCATCAGGGCCGTCCATTTGTCCACGAGCCGGCTGTCGGCGTTGTACCGGCAGGCTTTCACCTTCTCGATGGGGTCGTCACCGTATTTCCAGCGGTCGATTTCGGCAGCCATCTCGTCGGCCCAAAGATAATAGGCCTTCATGTGGTTGAAGGCGAACAGGTTGGCGTAATAGGTGGTGGGGTCCAGCCCGCCCAGCGGGTCGTCGGTCCCGGTTTGGTCCGTCGCCGGCTTGTTGCAGGCGAGGGGCAGCAGCATCAGCAAAAGAGGAAGAATTCGTTTCATATCCTAAAAATACTTCTTTTCGTCCCGATACAAAGATAAGAAAATAAATATCAGGATGGTAAAGGCCCAAAGCGAAGAGCCTCCATAGGAGAGCAGCGGCAGGGGAATGCCGATGACCGGCATCAGGCCCACCGTCATGCCCACATTGATGAAAAGGTGCATGAAAATACAGGCCGCCACACAGTACCCGTAGGTCCGGGTGAATTTGTCCCGGCAGGACTCCGCGTCCAGCATGATCCGGGCAATCAGGAACACATACAGGCCGATCACCAGCAGGCAGCCCAGGAAGCCCCATTCTTCGCCGACGGTGCAGAAAATGAAGTCCGTGGCCTGCTCGGGGACAAAGCCGAAGGTGGTCTGCGTCCCTTGCAGGAAGCCTTTGCCGGTGAGCCCGCCGGAGCCGATGGCAATCTTGGACTGGTTCACGTTGTAGCCCATGCCGGCGGGGTCTTCCCGCATGCCCAGCAGCACTTCGATGCGGCCCCGCTGGTGCGGCTGCAGCACGTTCTCGAAAATATAGTCCGTGGAGAACACCAGCACGACGCCGGCCAGGAACACCGCCAGCGAAATGGCCAGGAATACATCACGGTCCTTATACGCCCGCCAGCCCAGCCAGGGGATTGCCAGGGCGCACAGTCCCAGAAAGACATAAAGGGGATTCACCTTCGGGAGGAAACTCCAGAAATAGTGGTAATCCTCGTCCGGAGCAGGCACCCACACACGGGCCGACAGCCAGTCCATCCGGGCATTCACCAGCGAGCACAGCCAGTCGTGCAAAAGGGGCATCAGGCCCATCAGCAGCACGAAAGCTCCGCCTATGAGAAGGCGTTTCCAGCGGTGGCCGGAAGGACCCATCGCCACGTTGCAGAGGACCAGGAACCCCAGCAGGATCAGGACGGACCAGTAAGGCCCCAGGGTCAGGGTGCTGATAAACAGGACGATGACCAGGCCGATTCCGCCGAGCCACCAGCCCGAAAGGCCTTCCCGGTACAGGACGAGGATGAACCCGGCATAGACCAGGGCGCTGCCGGTCTCGCTCTCCGCGACAATCACCAGCATGGGAAGGGCTATCACGAAGACCGCGGTCCAGAAGTCTTTCCAGCGGGTGATCTTGAAGTTCTGCTGGCTCAGGACAAACGACAGCAGCAGGGACGTGGAAATCTTGGAAATCTCGGCCGGCTGGAAGCGGACGGGGCCCAGGTCGAACCACGAGTGGGAGCCTTTCACGTCGCTGGAAACGAAGATCACGAGCACCAGCAGCCCCACGACAAGGGCATAGAAGGGAATGCACACCGCTTCCCACAAACGGGGCGGAATCAGGTATAGGATGGCGGCGGCGAGGCCCACGGACGTGAGCATCCAGACAAACTGCTTGCCGGCCCGGGACCCCCAGTCCAGGAGCGAACCCGGCTCGGAGGTATGGGTGGCGGCAAAGATATTCACCCAGCCGATGAGCACCAGCAACACGTAGGTGCCGATGAGCCACCAGTCCACGGACTGTCTGGTATGAGCCCTTCCGTCAGTCATGCTTTACGCGGGCCATCAGATCGGCCTTTTTCATTCTTTCTTCCAGGTCGGTGCGGCGGACCTGGCCTTTGAGGTATTTCTCCACCATCAGGGAGGCGATGGGAGCGGCGTACGTGGCCCCGAATCCGCCGTTTTCCACGTAGGCGGCGATGGCGATCTTCGGGTTGTCCATGGGGGCGAAACAGATGAACACGGAGTTGTCGGCCCCGCGGGGATTCTGCGCCGTTCCGGTTTTGCCGCAGATGTTCAGGGAGTCCACATGCGCAACCCAGGCCGTCCCGCCCATTCCGGGGCCGGAATTCACGGCGCGCCACATCCCCTTGATGAGTTTGGGGAAGTGTACGGTGTCCACTTTCGTGTACTGCGGCTCGTAGAAACGCTTTTCGATTTCAATGCCTTCCGAGGCTTTGATGATGTGCGGGATAAAGTAGTGTCCGCGGTTGGCGATGGTGGCGCAGAGGTTGGCCAGGTGCATGGGCGTAGCCAGAATCTCGCCCTGGCCGATGGAAAGCGAAATCACGGTGGTGGAATTCCACCGCCCGCGGCCATAGGCGCGGTTGTAGGTCTTGGAAGTAGGGATGCTGCCGGAAAGTTCGGCCGGGAAATCGCTGCCCAGTTTGCGTCCGAAGCCGAAACTCTCCACATACTCATGCCAGGCATCGAGGCCGTCGGCCACGGAGTCGTATTTCCGGTTGTCCAGGATGTTCTTGAGCACGTAGCAGTAGTAGGCGTTGCAGGACATCATGATGCTCTCCTCCATGTTGATGGGGCTCTTGTGCCCGTGGCAGCCCAGTTTGTGCCCGGCGCCGAAATGATAGCCGTGCGAGCACGGATACATCATCTCCGGCCGAAGGACGCCCTCCTGCAGGCCGATGAGCCCGTTCACCAACTTGAAGACAGACCCCGGAGGGTAGGAAGCCTGCACCGCCCGGTTGTACATGGGCTTGTAGGGATTCTGGGCGATTTCCGCGTAGTGCTTACCGATATCGGCCAGTTGGTCCACGTCGATGCCGGGAGAGGAGACCAGGGCCAGGATTTCTCCGGTGGAAGGTTCGATGGCCACCACGCTCCCCACCTTGTTCTGCATGAGTTCCTGCCCGTACTGCTGGAGGGTGGCGTCGATGGTGGTGGTGATGTTTTTCCCGGGGATGGCTTCCTTGTCTTCCGCTCCGTCCTTGTAGGGCTGCTCAATCTGGTTCCGGGAGTTCCGCAGGTAGATGTGATACCCTTTCTCGCCGCGGAGATCGGCCTCGCGGGCCGCCTCGATGCCGGTCATGCCGGCATAGTCTCCGCTGCGGTACTCGCCGGGATGGCGGCTGATGTAATCCTGATCCACCTCCGAGACATAGCCCAGGAGGTTTCCGCCGGCGTTCACGGGGTAGTACCGGATTCCGCGAACCTGCCCCCGGAAGCCCGGGAATCGGTATTTCACTTCGTCGAAGCGCATGTAGGTTTCGGCCGGAACCATGCGGAGCATCGTCACGCCCTGCGAGCCGATGGAAGAGCGCCGCTTGCGGTATTCCTGCAGGCGGCCGCGGATGAATTCCGGCGTTACGCCCAGCACGGTGGCCAGCGCCACGGTGTCGAAGGCCTGCACCTCGCGGGGATTCACCAGGATGTCGTAGGCGACTTTGTTGCCCACCAGGATTTCTCCGTTCCGGTCATAGATGACGCCGCGGGTGGGGTAGATGGTTTCGTAGATGGTGGAGTTGCGGTCGGCGTCCTCCTTGTACTGGTCGTCCAGGACCTGCAATGAAAAAATCTTGCCCAGGAGCAGGACAGCCGCCACTCCCAGGCCGATCAAAAGACGGATATGACGTCCGTCCGCACTCATCATTTGCCGGATTCAGAGGCCAGCACGTTCAGGGTGAAGAGAGACACCACGAAGCCGGCCCCCAGCGAGGCGAGGAACCGGTACAGGTTGAACAGCGGCGGACGCATGCCGGCGCCGTCGGCCCAGATATAGACCGCCAGGAACAGGGCCTGCGCCAGCAAAAGGGCCAGTCCCACCTGGGCGAAACCGCTGCTGCGGAGGGTGAAATCCTCCTTCCTGGCGAAGAGTTCCTTGCCGAAGATGAGCTGGATGATGGCGTTTCTCAGGAAGGCCACGGGAACGATGGCCAGGGCGTTGAGGCCCAGGACGCCTTCGGACAGCAGATCTACGACAAGACCGCTGGCAAAGGCGATCAGCATGGTCCAGAAGGTGTTGATCCGGGTGGAGATGCACAGCACCATGACGGGGAGGATGCTGAGCATGACATAGGGAGTAACCCGGAAGAAGTTACTGATTACCAGCTGTGCCACCAGCAGCAGGAGATAGGCTATCCAGAACGTTCTGTTTCTCATGGCTCGAACTGTTCTATTTCGTCAAAGGCGTCATTGTGGACGACGCTCACGTAGCGGATGGCGCTGAAATCCTGGAACAGGCGTACGGCAATCTCGTTGGTGGCACCGTTCACCACCTTGGCTTCCCCGGCGATGCCCAGCGGGATATCCGGCGGGAACAGCAGCGAATGGCCGCTGGTATAGACCGTGTCCCCTTTCTGGAAGCGGTACTGCAGGGGAATCTCCTTGAGAACGGCCCCGTTGGAGCGGATTCCGTCCCAGACGAGGAGCCCGCTGCCTCCCTCGTCTCCCAGCCGGGCGCTGATGGAAATGTCGCTGTTCTGGAAAGAGAAGGCGAAGGCATGATGCGCGCTCACGGCGTCGATGATTCCCACCACCCCGTTGGGGGTGATGATTCCGGATTTCTCCTGGATGCCGTCTTCGAATCCGCGGTTGAGGATCAGATAGTTATGCTGTTTGTTGCGGCTCACTTTCACCACTTCTGCCGCTACCATGGAAAAGCCGGGCCGACGCAGGGTGTCCAGGCCTTCGACGCGGGCCTCCCGCAGGCGTCCCCGGGTTTTCTCCAGTTCCTGCATCAGGCGGAAGTTCTCTTCAGAGAGTTCCCGGTTGGTGGCGGAAAGCGAAAAATAGGAGCGGATATTCTGGGAGGCGCCCCAGACCTTTCCCATGAACACGTGGGCTCCCCGGGCCACCCAGACCCGCTGCAGGACGGCATTGTGGGTGACCATTTGCAACGCCGCGATCTCCAGGACAATGAAGACCGCGAGGTTGAGAAATCTGGGAAGAAGCCGCTGCCGCTTCATGGTTTAACGCATGAGGAAGGAGTAGTTCTCGGTGTTCTTGAGGGCGATGCAAGTGCCGCGTGCCACGGCGCGAAGCGGGTCTTCGGCCACGTGGAACGGGATGTTCACCTTTTCGGCAAGGCGTTTGTCCAGACCGCGCAGGAGCGCGCCGCCGCCGCTCAGGAAAATACCGTTTTCCACGATGTCCGAGTACAGTTCCGGCGGGGTTTGCTCCAGCACCTGCTGGATGGAGGCCTCCAGGCGGGCGATGGACTTGTCCAGGCAGTGGGCGATCTCCTGATAGGGGATCAGGGCCTCGACCGGGTGGCCGGTCATCAGGTTGGGACCGCGGACCAGGAACGGTTCGGGCTCTTCCCCGTCCAGGTTGGGAATGACGGCACCCACGGCGATCTTGATTTTTTCGGCCGTGGTTTCACCCACCTTGATCACGTGCTGCTGGCGGAGGTAGTTCTGGATGTCGGCGGTGAAAACGTCACCGGCGACGCGGATGGATTCCTGCTGGACGATGCCGCCCAGGGAGATGACGGCGATTTCCGTGGTGCCGCCTCCGATGTCCACCACCATGTTGCCCTTGGGGGCTTCCACATCCAGGCCGATACCCAGGGCGGCCGCCATGGGCTCGTAGATCAGATAGACATCCCGGCCGCCGGCATGCTCGGACGAGTCGCGGACGGCGCGGATTTCCACTTCGGTGGAGCCGGAAGGGATGCCCACCACCAGTTTGAGGTTGGGGGCGAAGAGGCTGTGGTGACGGGAATTCACCTGCTTGATGAATCCGCGGATCATCATTTCCGCGGCGTTGAAGTCGGCAATGACGCCGTCCCGGAGCGGACGCACCGTCTTGATGCCGGGATTGGTCTTTTCGTGCATCAACTTGGCCTTCTGGCCCAGGGCAATGCACTTGCCGGTATGGTTGTCGATGGCTACGATGGACGGTTCGTCCAGGGCGATCTGGTCATTCTGGAAAATGACGGTGTTGGCGGTCCCCAGGTCGATAGCCAGTTCTTGGTTAAGAAAACGAAAAGCCATTATGCTGAATTGTTTTTATTCTAATAACCTCCAAAATTACAAAAAATTATTATATTCGCGAAAAGAAGTTTGTCGGATGGACGGAAAAAAATATCTGATTGTTTCGGCGGGAGGAACCGGGACCCGGATGGGGTCGGCCCTTCCCAAACAGTTCCTGCTGCTGGACGGGGTGCCCATTTTGCGTCGGACCATCGAGGTTTTCTTGTCGGCAATCCCTGATATTCAGGTGGTTACCGTGCTGCCGGAGGCCCATGTCGATTACTGGCGGGACTATTGTATCCGGGAGAATTTCTTTTGTCCGCAGCGCCTGGTCAAGGGAGGCTTTACGCGGTTCCATTCGGTGAAAAATGCGCTGAAGCATGTCCCGGCCGATGCCGTGGTGGCCGTCCATGACGGCGTGCGTCCGCTTGTCACCCCCGGGAAAATCCGGGAACTTTTTGCCGCCGCCCAGGACGCTCCGGCCGTTATCCCCGTACTGCCGGTGACCGATACGCTCAAGGTGATCGACCGGAAAGACGGGAAACTGGTGAGCGCCGGCACGCAGATAGACCGAAGCCGCATTTTCGGCGCGCAGACCCCGCAGGTTTTCCAGGCGGCATCCCTCAAGGCCGCCTACGGGCAGCAGTTTGACACGCTGTTCACCGACGACGCTTCCGTGGCCGAGCGATACGGTTTACCGCTCACCTTCGTGGAAGGAGAGCGGTTCAATCTCAAAATCACCACCCCGGAAGACCTGATCCTCGCAAAGGCGATCCTGGAGGCTAGTCGCGTCCCGTGTACGTCGTCGATTTGAATTCTTTCACCCAGACCTGGCGCTCGATGGGCTCGTCCAGGGAAATCATGGTGTCCGTGGACTGGATGTAGGGAATCTTCTGGATCGTGTTCAGGAGCACTTCCATGAGGTGGTCATTGTCCAGGCAGTAAAGTTTGGCCAGGATGGCGTATTTGCCGGTTACAAAATGACACTCCACGATTTCCGGAATCTTTTTCAGGTTGGCGATCACCTCCGGATACTTGGTGGATTCGGACAGGGAAATGCTGACGTAGGCGCATACGTTGAGACCCAGGGCCTGCGGCTTCACCTGCAGACGGGACCCTGTAATGACGCCGTTGGCTTCCAGTCTTTTGTACCGCTGATGGATTGCGGCACCGGATACGCCGCACTCCCTGGCAATCTCCAGAAACGGCATGCGGGCATTCTTTACCAGGAACGAGAGAATTTTCTGGTCGATCTGGTCGATGTGATAAGTTGCCATTCGCTTTCAGTTTTTAACTAACCGATACAAATGTACAATTTTTTTTTAATTTTTACGCTTCCCTTTAAATTTTTTTGTAGGGCTCGAAGCGGCGATAATCGCTTGACAATCAGCCTCGGTCAAGTTTTCGGCAACGGTCCCTTTGGGTATCTTATAATTAGAAACCCCTTGTTTGATATAGGGACCGAACCTTCCGTCGATCACTTTGATGTCTCCGAATTCGGCGATATAGGAAGGCCCTGCAGCGGCTTCTGAGACCGCTTCCCGGACGAGTCCGGCGCATTCCTCCAGGGTCACCTTGAGCGGGTCCATTCCCTTGGGAAGTTTCACATTTTTATCTCCGTACTTGAGATAGGGGCCGAACCGGCCGCGCGTAGCCACGATGTCAATCCCGTCCAACTGTCCTACGGTGCGGGGGAGTTCCAGCAGTTTCAGGGCCTCTTCCAGCGTAAGGGTTTCGATGAGTTGTCCCTTCCCCAGGGAAGTGCTCTGGCGGTTTTCACCCTCGCCCTTTTGCACGTAGGGGCCGAACTTGCCGAAGGCGGCGATCACCTTCTGTCCGTCCGGCGCGATGCCGATTTCCCGGCTGATCTTGCTGTAGTTGTGGTCGGCCAGGACTTGCTCCACGTGGGCATGGAAGGGTTTGTAGAAAGAGGCGATGGTTTCGTTCCACACCTTCCGGCCTTCGGCCACTTCGTCGAAGTCGGCCTCCACGTTGGCGGTGAAGTCGTAGTCCAGGATGTCGGTGAAATTCTCCACGAGGTAGTCGGTTACGATCAGGCCGATTTCCTGCGGCAGGAGTTTGCCTTTCTCGGCACCGGAGACCTCCGTTTTCTGGCTGGTTTTGATGCTGCTGCCCTTGAGCGTCAAGTTGGTGACTTTGAAAGACTTGCCTTCCTTGTCTCCCTTGACGGCATACCCTCTTCCGCGGGTGAGCGTATCCACCGTGGCCGCATAGGTGGAGGGCCGGCCGATGCCCAGTTCTTCCAGTTTCTTCACCAGCGTGGCTTCCGAATAGCGGGCCGGCGGCGCCGTATATTTGCACAGGGCCGACACCCCGTTTTCGAGCATCAGGCTTCCGGCGGGAAGGTCCGGCAGCAGGATTTCCTCCGAGTCCGGTTCTTCCTCGTCACGGCTTTCCAGATACACTTTCATGAAGCCGTCGAACAGGAGTTGGACCGATTGCAGGCCATAGAGTTCGGGCCGTTTGTCGGAGGCGATCTTGAGGTTGGTGTTCAGCACCCGGCTCTCGGCCATCTGCGAGGCGACCGTCCGTTTCCAGATGAGTTCGTAGAGTTTCTTTTCCTGGGCGGTGCCTTCTATGGAGACATTCTCGATATAGGTGGGGCGGATGGCTTCGTGGGCTTCCTGTGCCCCTTTGGACTTGGTGCGGTACTGGCGCGGATGGGAATAGGCCTCCCCGAAATTCTCCAGGATGAACTTCTTGGCGGTTCCGAGGGCCAGGGCGGAGAGGTTGGTGGAGTCGGTTCTCATATAGGTAATGAGACCGCGCTCATACAGCGTCTGGGCCACCCGCATGGTGGTGGAAACCGGGAAATGGAGTTTCCGGGCGGCTTCCTGCTGGAGGGTGGAGGTGGTGAAAGGGGCCGCAGGGACGCGGACGCCGTCCTTCTTTTCCACGGAACTGACGCGGTAGGTGGCGCCGATGCTGTCCTGAAGGAAGGCGCGCGCCTGGTCTTCCGTGGAGAAGCGGGTGTCCAGGGTGGCTTTCACTTTGACGGCGGTTCCTTCCGGCTGGAAGGTGGCTTCTACCCGGTAGAACGGTTCCGGGGTGAAGGCCATGATCTCCTTTTCGCGGTCCACGATCAGGCGGAGGGCGACGCTCTGCACCCGGCCGGCGCTCAGTTTGGGCTGGATTTTCCTCCAGAGGATGGGGGACAGTTCAAAGCCGACCAGACGGTCCAGCACGCGGCGGGCCTGCTGGGCGTTCACCAGGTTCATGTCGATGCTGCGGGGGTGCTCGATGGCTTCCAGGATGGCGTTTTTCGTAATTTCATGGAAGACGATACGGCGGGTCTTGGCCTCGGGAAGGTCCAGTGTCTGAAGCAGATGCCAGGAGATGGCTTCTCCTTCCCGGTCTTCATCGGAAGCCAGCCAGACGGTGGAAGCGGAATCGGCCAGTTTCTTCAGTTCGGCGACCACCTTTTTCTTTTCGGCCGGAATGACATATTCGGGCGTAAAGCCATGCTCAACGTCCACGCTCAGTTTATGCTCTTCCAAATCCCGGATATGGCCGATGGAGGCCTTGACCAGATAATCCTTTCCCAGA
>Ga0247610_10004209_pt1 | contig 15465 bp, 30 predicted proteins | sample 174DNAGHGhighgp2_FD_193483 | JGI IMG/M metagenome (GOLD analysis project Ga0247610, IMG submission 193483) | Sheep rumen microbial communities from Palmerston North, Manawatu-Wanganui, New Zealand - 1742 DNA GHGhigh gp2 | ecosystem: Host-associated > Mammals > Digestive system > Stomach > Rumen... | reverse complement strand
ACAATTTCAAAAAATATGGAGCAGTATAGGCGTGAGGATAAGTAAATGACCTGGTCGATAGAAATATCCCTTATAGACCTTATCTGGCGATATATTGCAGGTATTTGTACAATTGCTGCTTTTATCTTAATTCTCCGAGAGCAGAGGAAAACTAGAAAGTTTTTAAAAGAAAGAACTGGGAAAACGAGAAGGTGGGGATGAGTAAATGATTTGGGAGGATTTATTTATGAAGCCAAAGAAGCAGAAGAAAGCCAAGCCAGATATAAACAGCGACGAACTGTTATCTAAGATTCGCTGGAGAAATGGCTATGGATTGGAAGTCTATATGTACGTTAAGCCGATTATCGATGAAATGCTTGGAAAAAGCGAGGAAGAGTAAATGGCAAGAAAGATAACAAGGAAAGAACTTGAACAAGCAAGACGTGAAATAGACGAACATGGTACAATAAGGATTTATGGTTATAAACACGCATTTTGTAGTCTTAATGATTGTTGTGAAAATTGCGATAAACATATTAGATTTTGGTGTAAAGTCATGCACAAGATAGAAGATATACAGACTGGACGCATTTTGAAGATTTGTAACAAAGACTAGTAAATGGAGGAAAACGTCAGATGAGAAAACATAAAATGGGATATACAAGAGCAGAATACAGAAGAGCATTTGATATAGCATGTGACCTGCTTAATGGCAGTGTTCTTTATGGTATTGATGCAGATTTTATATTCCGATTTATGATGGAGAAAGAAGGTTGTGTCTCTGCACACAGCTATCAAGATTTCATTCTTAAATATCTTGATAGGTTCAGCGACAACGGAACTGTTAGAGAAAAGGCTATTAATAGACTTGGGTGGTAATATAGTGGCAGACCATATTGGTTGGTTGTTGAAAGAAAGCGAAGTAGAGAATGGGTGTAATAATTAAGGGATTTGATAAGCCAAAGGATTGTTTAGGTTGCCCCTTTTTATCAAAGCTTGAAGAGGCTTCTGTAGGGAGTGAAGGCTTATATAAGAAAATAGGCTTTTGTAAGTTTGCTTCAGACATTATGCCGGACCTGGAAGACCCTTGGCATGATATAAAATGGTTATTTACTCATACGGAAGATTGGTGCCCCATAACTCAAATCAACGAAACCACCGCACCTTGCAACCCGTCAAGTGATTGCATTAGCCGTGAGGCTTTGAAAGACCAGTTTAAGGGTTTATTTGATTTAAAATACCTTCCTATTTTACAAAAGAAGTTATTAGGTATTATCGATAATGCCCAGGCAGTTGAAACTTTCACTCTTGAGGATATGCAAAATAATTTTGATTTAGGAGCTATGGCTGAAAACGGAAAGCATGACACATCAAAAGGTAAGTGGATTCCGATGAACTCTGATTGCAGAGGCTATTCTGATTATTTCAAGTGTTCGATATGCGGAGCATATATTTATCCGAGAAGTGCTGAAAAGGAACTTGATTATAATGGCTGTCCGTATTGTTTTGCAGATATGAGAGGAGAAGAAGAATGATTGTTAACTTAGTCAACGCTATAAACCGCACAAGGGAGAAAGCAAAAACCTTAAAGCAACGAGCAATAGAGTTACGAGAGAATAAGCATCCTATATTCTCTCATGTGGCAAATGATGTTGTAGCGGATAACTACCTTGAACGTGCTGAATACAATGAACAGTTAGTCTCTTGGCTCGAAGAACTGAAAGAGCGTAGAGAGGAAGAATGTCCTTTTACTTGGGATGGTGACCTAGATAATAAAGAGATAATACGTCTTATTCGTGAGCACATGAGAATACACTCTAAAAAAGAACCTATGGTTTCTGCTCGTTTAAATAAAGCCTTTTTGATTGCGATTGAAAAATTAGAGGCAGATAGGTGGATTCCAGTATCGGAAAAGTTACCAGAAGATAGAAACAAAGTTCGTGTAACAGCCTATTGGCACGAGAGATTTCAAGTTATGGAAGCTTCTTATTATGGCGATGGTGTATGGTGGTGTGTACCATTCAATAATTGTGGTGAACATATGAGAAATGACTTACATGTTATTGCTTGGAAACCTGATGATGAACCATACAAGGAAAGCGAGGCAACAAATGAGTGTTGAGAACGATAAAGTCTGTTGTAATTGCCGGCATTGTAAAAGGATAATCAAAGAACACGGAACATTTATTGAATGTCGTTGTGATATTGATAATGCATATCTGACTTATACGAATGTTTTGAGTTATTGGTGCCGGCATTGGGCAAAAGATAAGAAAGGTGATGCGGAATGAGTAGTTATACAGCAGTTATCAGATGCAAGGAATGTGGAAAAGTTTTAGCAGAAATAAATGCATATCATGAGCCAAAAGCAGATTGGTGGGTTCCGCAAGACTTTGTAACGGAAGAATTCGGTCTTTCATCAATCTATTGTCAGGATTGTTTAAATGGAAGGAGCAATACGAGGGAGGATAAAAATGACAATAGTTAATCAAGCAGGATGTGATTTATTTATAGACGGCAATGAAATAGAGCCTCAGGAAGAATACGATACTTCGGAAATGATGTTCAATACTCAATCAATATTTTCCGATGTTGGAGCTATCGAAATAACTACCGAATATTCACAGCGTTCATTTAGATGCTTTGGTAATTTGGAGGCATATGAAAATAAGGAAGCCAAAGATAAACAAGGACTCCCTGTAATCGTTATAATAAGTAAAGAATCTGCTCCGGGGCAAGAGGGATAAAAAATGCTGACTGAACAAGAATTAATCGAAATGCAGAAAGAGGGTATGGAGGTAGCAATACATGACCTACAACCCTGATTTACTTCGAACATTAGAAGATAGATTTGGTAAAATTTTCAATGAATTTGACGGAGTAGAAGATTTGTATTCATTTATTGCTTCAATAATGTACGATAAAAAGTATGTTGATTGTTTTGAACCTAACCCTCTGGGCAAAGAACTTCGTGAACGAGCAAAGCAATTTATTCTTCCAGTAGTAGAAGAATGCGGAGGTCTTCTCGATGGCGAGGAGGTACATGACTGGCCTTGGTATAGGGTGAATTGATATGGAAGATAAGATTATAAAAGCACCGTTTACATCAGAAGCTCCTTGGACATTAAAAGCGATGGCAGAGTGTAGTAATAGTAAGTTAGAGAGATATGAAAAGATAGAGCAAATAATTAGTGAATACAAAAGACAGCCAAGTGGAAATGTATTCACTAATGATAAGTAATTTAGAAGAATACTTAAAGTGTTTGAGGTAGATTGATATGACAGAATTCAAGACTATATTCGGTACTTACACCTATTTCAATGAAATTCCAGTCCATTCTGTATTTATTTGGGGTAATGGTCTGGAATTTCTTAAATTAGCTGACGCAATTCCTGATGTTGGTATGAGCAAACAGCCACCTAACTGTTTTGATTTACAGAAACAACATTACTGCACTATGACCGCAAAGCATAAGGTCAAGTTAGTTAAACAGATTGCTGATTATGATACAGAGGTAGATTGATATGCCTTATAAATATAAAACAAAGATAGAAAAGAGGATAAAGAAAATGGACGATGATATGTTACCTGTAGGCACAACAGTTCACATTGACCCTGAAGATATTAAGTGGGAGTGTAATGGCGGAGATTTAATAAGCCGAGAGGCTTTGAAAAAGATATTGGGTGACCCGCTATACCGTTCATCTATTAAGGACTATGGTGAAATACTTAAATATACGTTTGTTATGGATATTATCGACAATGCCCAGGCAGTTTCAGACCGCTACAATGAGGGTTATGCACAAGGCTATATTGACGGAAGTACAGGAGCAGATTGGAGAGGTGAAGAAGAATGAAACTTAAAATTGATATACCAGATGAAGAATATAATCGAATAAGAGGATGGGAAGATAACATTACAGGTTATCAGACTTCTTTAGTGCTTTATCGTGCAGTACGAAACGGCATACCTTATGAAGAAACTAATATAGGTAAGAACAGAGATATAGGAGGTTCGGATATGAAAGACAAAATCAAGCAGGCTATAGCGGATGAGTTCAAGTACAGAGCAGGTCAGGGTAGGACAAATTACAGTATGGAAGAAGTAATCTATATTGTTAATGAGGTCATTGACGAGGTTGCTTTTGAAAACAAGTAATATTTGAGTTATATATCCGTACTTTCGCAAATTATTTTATGAGAGTATGGATAAAACTTAAATATCTGAGGCATTGAGAGGTAGATTGATATGGAAGATAAGATTATAAACGCTTCTTTTACTTCGGAAGAGCCAGTTACTCTAAGAGCAATGGCTACGAAAGAGAAAACAAAATACAACGTAGATTGCAAAAGATACAGAAATGGTACTTGTCCATCATACCGTTGCCCTTGTTATATGTTTTCACCTGTACCTATTCAGGAACAGATAAACACCGGTGAGGAGTATAAGAAGTTTGCAAGAGAACATAATATTAAAGATTGAGGAGTAAAAATCTATGATGTCGCAGGACGATGCAAGATTGAGGCTTGAAAAGAACATTCGTAACTATAGATGGATGGTGGAAAATGATATGTACACTGATTTATCTGGGTTAAATAACAGAATTGATGCTTGCCTGATCGCTGTAGATGCTATTGATAAGTTACAGAAAATCCAGAAGATAGTAGCTGATTTCAATGCAACACGTGATAGCTCACCTATGATAGAAAGAGCATATGCAGAATCTACCAAAAACGAGAAAGTAGAATGTTTTGAACAGATACAAAGTATTATCGGTGAGGTAAGTTGATATGAACAATGTTAATGAGTGCAATGGTGAGGTTGTTTTTAAAACCCACGAAATTCGTTGTGATTCCTGTAATGAGCTGCTCACTACTTATACTGAAGTGTACTTGAAAGATGGAAAATATATAGGTTATGCTAAACAGCCATATTCATTTTTAGATGAGTTTAGTTATGATGTGGATGTTGAGTTATATTCTTGTAGTTTACATCTAAGTAAACAGCTATGTAGGAAATGCAGAGATGCAGAAGACCTGAAGATTAAAAAGTTGCTAGAGGATAACGGGTTTAAAATGCCGGCATTATAATATTTAAAGGAGAATTTGAAAAATGTATAATCAAAAGTTACTCAGAACATTGGAAGACAGATTTGATAAGTTACAGGCGTATCTTTTCAGGTCATTTGACGGAGAAGAAGATCTGTACTCTTTTATTGCATCCATCATATATGATAAGGACTATGAAGATTGTTGCGAATGGAAAAATGGGGAGCCTAATCCCCAAGGCAAAGAACTTCGTGATAGGGTGAAACAATTTCTTATTCCTATTGTAGAAGAATGTGGCGGAATATCTGAGGGTTCGATAAGCGATGAACCAATACCTGAGGATAAATTACCATTAACTGAGGAGGATGGATGATGACATACAACCCGGATACCTGCCCATTTTGTGCAAACCATTTCAAAGGAGATACAATATACGAATCTAGTAACTGGGATGGTGGTATCGGATTCGATTATATTCGAGATATCAAGTATTGCCCTCTTTGCGGTAAAGAATTACAAGATGATGATTGATGAGGAGTGACGCATGATAGCATTAGATATGAACATGCCAGATGCATGTTGGCACTGTAAATTCAGTATAGGTCATGCTGAAAGTAAATGCTTTTTTACTAAAGATTTCACAGATGATTCTTATTACAGTAAGCATAAGAGAGGAAATTGCCCGTTAGTAGATATCAAGGAGGATACAGATGAAATTAACTAAAGTAACAATAACCATCCCAACAGAACAGTATGAATATATAAAGAGGTTAGAATCGAATACTACAGATTATGCAACAACGCAAATGCTGTATATGGCTGTTCGTAAGGGTTCAGCGTTCCCAGTCAAGTATGAGGAAGGAATGAGGTTAATTGATGCGAATTCGTTGAAATCTACTGAATCTATTCAGAGTGCAGATTTCAACTCTATCGAGAGCATTAGGACATGGATAGATAGTGCCCCTACTGTAGAAGATTCTATTGCTTATAATCATGGATATTGCGATGCACTTAACGAGATGGGTTAATCAAGATATGAGAGGAGATACATAATGAAAATTAAATCAATCTACATCGACGGTCTGCATAATGCAGTAAACAAGACTTACAATTTCGGAGATGTTAATTACATCTATGGAAACAATGGTATCGGCAAGTCAACAATCCTTCAGGCAATTCAGCTTGCTTTGCTTGGATACATTCCTGGTACAGCTAAGAATTCCAAAGAGGCATTACTTAGGCATTCCCCTAAAGGGAAAATAGAAGTTACTATCTCCCTTACAGATACCGAAAATGACTCCGATATCATAGTCAATCGTAGAATTACTACTAAAACAACAGAAGTAAACATAATTCCAAGTGAAGTTTGTATTTCAGATATTATCAAAGACATTGAACTTCCGATTTTCAATTTCAATGAATTTGTAGGTCAGACAGCAAATAAGTTGAAGGAGTATTTTATTAAAAATATTTTACCTACATCTGACGGAGCTCTTAATTGGAAGGAGATTCTTACAGAAGCAATTTCCGATTGCAATTTTACAGACAAAGACGTCATTATTAAGTATGGCTTAGATTTAGTATCTGATGTTGAGGGCGGAGCCTTAGACCAGGTAATTGCAGCAAATACCAAATTTAAGGATGACCAGTCTTTTAATAAGACTGAATTGCAGAGATTACAGCATACAATCGAATCCCTTATCTTCTATGGGGACTATACTGGCACAACAAATCTCGATGAATTAAATACTCAGATTTTATCTTTAGGTGCTCTCAGAGACCAGGTTATTAAATATGATTCAGCTATGGCTGCTAGAAAATCTTTAGATGATGAAGAAACTAAGTTGAAGCAGAGATTCGAGCAGTTAGGTGGAAATGCTGCATATCTCAAGGAAGTTGAGAATACAATAGCAGCAGACGCAAAAATTAGAGAACTTGAGGCTTTGATTAATGCAGCTAATGTAGAAATTTCAGAACTTCAGCTTAAGGAAAAATCTAACAATTCTGTCATTAATGGTGGAGGATTATGCCCTTACACAAAGAGCTCATGCCAAACCATTACCGATAAGATTGCTTCTTTACAGGCAGAAAATGCTATTACAAGTTCTCATATAGCTGAATTAAAAGCTAAACTCACAGGCTATAATAATGATTTGTATAATGCAAAATCCACAAAAGAGAAATCAGCAGCTGTTGCAACCGAAAGTCAGTACATTTTGACACGTCTTTCGTCTTTATCTGAATCTAAGAAGGATTTACCTGCTAAGCCGAATACTGAAATGACCGCATTCGAAATCGACCAGAAGATTGCAGCTCTTACCCAGGACAAAGAAAAGTTACAGGCTAATATTCAATACAATGCTACAATTGATAACCTCACAAAGATGAAGTATGACCTTGAATTGAAGAATGAAGCCTTAGCTAAATGGGTAAAGAAAACCGATACAAATGGTTTGCAGACTACACTTATGGAAACTCCTTTTAAGGATTTGGCAGATACGTTGACAAATCTTATTCAAGCAATGTATGACGATTCCTCTATAAAGGCACATTTTAATATCTCAACAAAGGCTAATTCATTTAGTTTCGGTTTGATAAGAAATGAGATTTACATTCCTTACGACTTATTATCTTCAGGTGAGAAATGCTTATATACCTTAGCTTTGATGATTTGTATTACCAATGCAGATAAATCACCGCTCAAGTTACTTCTCTGCGATGATATGTTTGACCATTTAGACAGTAAGGCAATTGAAAGCACGTTTTATACTTTAATGGCATATAATAAGGCAACAGAAAAACATATTCAGTTTATTTTTGCTGGTGTCAAGGAATGTGAAAATGCAAAGGATATTCTCATCACCGTATAACCTTATATATTCATATAAATTGCTATTGTAGGAGTTTATTATGGCTACATTTAATGGTTATATTACAAACCTTGGTAAGTATAATGAGGGTTTCTTAGTTGGCGAGTGGATTAGTTTCCCTATCAGCGATGATGACCTTCAGGAAGTTTTACAGAGAATTGGAATTGGTTCTACCAATGAATTCGGTGTCCCTTATGAAGAATTTTTCTTTACAGATTGGGACCTCCCGGATGGTTTAGATTGGCATATATTTGGAGAAACTCCAGATATTGACAATGTAAATGCTGTTGCGCAGGCTTATCAGGACTCATCTTATTCAGAAGAAGTAATTTCAGCTGTTCTTAATCATTATTCTTATGATATTGAAGACGGATTAAATAAATTATCCAATGGAGATTTTTTCTTCTACGATGGAGTATATGATGCTAAGTCATTAGGTGAGTATGTTGTAAATAATATTGATAATGGAGTAGAAAATCTCTCAGCCGAAACTCTTCAATCTTACTTCGATTTTGAAGCGTATGGAAGAGATATAGAAACAGAAGGAAATATCGAATATCTTAATAGCGGAGCTATTGAATTTATTAAATAAACCATTATTCGTTCGTTCTAACGTTCTTGGTCATCCATGTTTGGATACCTCCTTTCAGGGACCCCTCGGAACCACACCCGAGGGGTTTTCTTATAAATAACAGTCGTTATTATAATCGTAGATATTAATTTTAAGGAGATTAAATATGGATGCAGCAAAGCGACAAGCATTAATTAAAGAGGCTTCCCAGTTATATTATTCATCGGGAACTTCACCGTTATCAGATGCTGAATGGGATAAATTACTAGAGGAGGAGAAGCAAGAAAATCCAAATTCTCCTTTGCTTGGTATCGGACACGGTTACGACATATTTAAAACTTCCGGAGAAAAATTCCCTCATAAATATGGTATCGTAGGCAGTTTAGATAAGTGTCACGACTGGTATGAATACCCTAAGGGATTAAAAAATATTAAAGTATGTTCAACACTTAAACTTGATGGACTTAGCTGCGCAATGTATTATCGCAATGGTATTATGTATCAGGCACTAACGCGCGGTAATGGAGAAATTGGTATTGATATTACAGATAAGATTTATAAAATTGTCCCACAGTATTTTACTTTAGCGGATAAGACGTTTACTGGTGCAGTTCGAGGCGAGATTCTTATGCCATTGGATAATTTTGACGAATATGCAAAGGCTAATCCAGATGCTAAGAATCCAAGAAATACAACTGCAGGACTTATCAATGCTAAAGAGTTAAGTGAAGACCTCAAATATTTAACTGTAATAGTTTATAGCGTAATCGGTATTGAAACCACTGAAGTATACCCATTCCCTTTATACCCTTTTGGGGATTATAAATCAATGAATACTTGGCTCAAGTCTAATTTTGGGGTCAGTAATGTAGTTGAAGTTCATACCGCTACATATACCCAGGAAGTAGATTTTATGAAGGATATGTTTACACTTCGTGAATCCTGGAATGGTCGTTTCCCTTCTGACGGAATTGTTATTACAGACGATAAACTTAATTTCGTATCTTCTGCAAATGGTGCATATGTTCAGTATAATGCTTCTGCATTTAAGTTTAAGGCTGAATCAGAAGAAACTACCGTAGTAGGTATTGAATGGAACTTAAGTAAAACTAAGTATCTTATCCCAACTATTTTAGTAAATCCGGTTCAATTATCTGGTGCAACTGTTAGAAGATGTGCCGGCTGTAACGCCAAGAATATTTTGGATAATGGTTTAGGCATAGGTGCTAAAATTGAAATGTTACGCAGTGGAGAAGTAATCCCTTACCTTGAAAAGGTACTAGAACCTAAAACTCCAGAACTTCCGACACTTTGTCCTTCATGTGGAGCTGAACTTGTTTGGGATGGAGTTCACCTTAAATGCCCTAACTCTGATTGCTCTGATATTCAGATTCAGGACTTGCTTGTTTGGTGTAATAATATTGCACCTACAGAGGGTTTAGGGGACACCTTAAAATTAAAGTTCTTTGAAGAAGTTCACAATGCTATGGATATCCCGATTTCTATAGATGGTGCATATAAAATGGCACAGTTATATGACGGAGCCAGACTAACTTCCGAGGCAGGAACACAATTTAAGTTGTTTACAAAAATGCTTTCGGGACTTATGCATAATAAAGTTTCTGTAATATCTGCTCTCAAGGCATTAAACATTCCAAGACTTGGAGATGCTACAGCCGAACTTTTATCCCATTACAAAGAAGATATTGACCTCTTAATTTCGGGAGGAATTCCTAATAACTTAGCATATAAAATTGGAAATGCAAACGCAGAATCCATAATCACATATCGAAATAAGTTTAGTAGATTAAAATTGGTTTATGACAACATCCAGTTCTACGAAGAATTCCCGAATAATTCGAAAATTAAGGTTGCGATTACAGGTTCATTAACCACAATGACTAGAAGTCAGTTTGAGAAGATACTTAATGCTAATGGATTTGTTCTTTCAGACATTTCCAAAGACACCAAATACCTTATTACAAATACTCCAGATTCTGGCTCCAGTAAGAATGCAAAAGCTGATAAATTAGGCATTGAAAAGATTACTGAAGCTGCTTTCAGAGCAAAATTTAATCTGTAAGAGGTTTTATATAATGACGTTAGATGATAAATATAAAGTAGTTGAAAAGGAAATCGCACGATTAGAAAGAAGTCGAGCAAAGAATACTTCTACAACACAAGAAAAACTGAAAGACTTATATCAAGAACTTCAGTGGATAAGCCAGTTTAAACAGGTTCAAGAAGTTGTTCAAGAATGGTGTGGCGATGTCCTTTATACAGGGCGAGAAGAACAAAGTGCCGAATATTATTTCGACTTAATCTTGAGAATATTCGAACCTACATACAAAAGACCATAATCTTATACATATTTATATCTCCCTACTCTTGTCCCCAGTGCCTGCCATAGGTGCTGGGGATAACCTTTTATTTAGTAAATATTAAAATTAGGAGAGTACTATTATGCCGTCTCAGATGACTTTAGAAGTCCCTAACGCCCATACAACTATTTCACCAGGCAACAAAGTTCAGTTGGGTAGATTTAATGCCCAAGTTTGGATTGTCAGATTCGGTTGGTACTCTTTCGGAGGCAATCGCTCGGTTTGCGGTTGGTATCTTGAATCCGAATCAAGTGATGAAATCAAGCCTATCTTTAAGATAGATTTAGATGATATTTATATAATAACTACTGGTTAAAGGAGAAATATATGAAAAGATATATTAAAACATCAATAGATAATACAAAATTAAATCCGTATCTTCAAAAACTGGAAGATTTTATAAAACCTTTAGGGTTTAGAGGTAGTTGGGGTACTCGTTTTACATATCGAAACGCTCCAATGACAATTACTTTAATTTATGCCCCTGCTGGTAAACAGCCTGCGAAAATTATTGTTAGATGTGATGACACTTCATCTCAAACTTCTTCTACATATTTTATTCCAGACGATTTTGGTTTCTTATTTGATAATATATCCAATTTTAAGAAAGTTGCCGATGATTCTGGTAGAGTACAAGATTTGATGAATTATGAGAACGAGAACGTTCCTCTTTATAAGGTTAATAAGGGTGCTACTTATACTGGAAAATCAGATGATTTAAAGTGGAATGGCTTATAATTTAGACGATATTTATATTATTACAACGGATTAATTGAGGTTCGATATGAAGATTTATATAAATGCTTCTGGTTGGGGAAAATTCGATATCTTAGCAGATTATGTAGGCACCGATACTTGGGTATGTCTTAGAATTAACAGACCAGATTTACCAAAGAAATGTTGGTTTCAGTTGATTTCTGATGAAGGTGATTATTACAATACACGTGCTCATGTTTCCTTAAGCGAGAAAACACAAGAAACTGAATATCAGTTACCTAAATCAGATATTTGGACAATTATAAATGATTGCCCCAACAAATGGCTAACCAATAATACAATAGATTAAGAGGTATTTTATGAAAAGATACATTAGGTCAAGCCGACAATATTTAGATTTATCAAGCAGAGATGATGCTACTGGTAATTATCATAAAGCAAAGAATTTTGAAAATATACTTCGAGAGAACGGGTTTGACATTTTAGGTTATCGAGAATACAATGACCACTTTGGATACAAAATCGAAAAAGAAGGTATTGTTATGGAGATAACATATTTTAAAAATGCTAATCCTAAAGGTACTTTCATTCAAATTGATGAGATGTGGAATAATCGTAAAAACCGTCAGTGATGAAACAGTATATTAGAGCCACACAATCTATAGAACAAGACAGTATGGGTAATCCCCTAACTCCGGAACAAGTTGCCTTTTTCAAAGACAGCAAAATTCGAGATGAGCAGGAAAGATTACTTGTATGTTATCACGGTACTAAAAAGGCTGGATTTGAAGAATTTTTGCCTCAAGATTTTGAAGATGCTCTTTATTATAAATTCGGTAAAAATAATGTCAACTTCTTTACTACTGCAAAGCAAAACGCTATGGGGTATGCAGATTACATGTTCAAGCGTCAGCCTGACGGAACTTGGAGAGAGCCTGACCCATATGATTTTATACCTAATGAATATGGTAAAAAGTCTGGAATCTATGCAGTCTATCTTGATATCAAAAATCCTTTAATTGTTGACCCCGATGATAGTTTATATGAATCTTCTTATGAAGATAGATTTTGGAAGAATATAAAACGAGATGGAGCTCCAAAACGAGCAAGGATAGAAAAGTTCTTTAATAAATATCGTGAATATGAGTACGACTTTATTTCAGATGTGCTTGATTGGGAGCCTGATTTTGAAAAAGACTTAAAGCGAATTGGTATATCCATTACGCCCGATAATGGTGAATATGAATTCAAGGTTATTAGCAATAATAATGATATGTGGAGTAACCCAGGTGGTTCTTATTTGACGACTACCGATAATATGGAAGATTTGCTAGAAGACCTTGAGTATAATTTTGAAGACTATCAAACCGACAACTATTATACTAATGAATCTACCAATGATATAATTATAGATACTCTTCTCGACCATCCTGAATACGACGGGATTATATTTAAAGATATAATTGACTCTGCAGGTATTTTAGGCTCTGTAAAGCAAACAACAGTAGTTACTCTTAAAAGCAGTAATCAAATCAAATCTATAAATAATAAGAAGCCGACAAGTAGTGGAAATATAAATGCTACTAAAGGAGTATCGTTGTAGATAATAGGTAAATTATGTCAAGAGATTTCTTATTTTGTGAAGAAACTGATACCAAAATTTATCCTAATGATATAGTTACTATATCATCACTTCCCGATGCTAAGTTTATCGCAAAGCAGGGTTGGTATAATTATGGTGGAACCCAGCAAAATGGCTGGTATTTTGTATCCATAACAGATAAAACTATTATTCCAATGTCTACCGTGGATATTAAAGATATTCATAAAGATACGAATCCTATTGTTGTTGAATCTCACCCTGAACCTTCTGAAGAACCCACGGCTCCTGAAGTTAATTATATCGAAATTCCTGATTCTCTTGTTACCCTCAAAGGTGGAGATATTGTAACCATTTCAGATTATCCAGATAAACAATGGGTAATTAAATTAGGCTGGTACAATATTGGAACAGCTCGAAAGAAGGGCTATTATTTTATTGACATAGCAACACGAGCAATTCTCCCATTTGAAGATGTAGATATTACAAAAGTTCATAAAGAGATTGAACAAGTATCTTCCGAGTTTAGACCTACTTTGCAGGATATGGATGCTGAATCTGCAAAAGTCGAGTTCATAGTAATTCCAAACACGGATATTCGATTATACGACGGAGATATTGTAAAAATATCCAACAAGCCAGCAGTTAAATGGGTTGTTCATATCGGCTGGTATTTTTATCAGAATGTTCAAAGCTACGGTTGGTATTTCGTATCTATTAAGGATGGAGAAATTCTTCCAGTATCTATAGTTGATTTGACTTTATGTACTTTGGAAACTGTAAAAACTCAGGGCTCAGAATTATACGACGGTAAAACAATCAATTACACACGTCCCTTCACTCTTGCCGATGCTGAGGTTCTTAATAGAACATTTATTACAGTCGAAACTATTACCCAGAGGGATAATTTAGATAAACATAAACTGGTTAATGGTAGAATTGTTCGAGTAAACAATGTCGGTGGTGTTGTTGTTTATTACGCTTGGAACATTGAAACGCAAACTTGGGATAAAGTAGATTTTGGTGGCGGAGGTTCTGGCAGTGGAATTCCTGAACTTATCGGAACCGAAGAACACCCGATTGTCTTATCCGAATTAGAAGAAGGCTTATACAGAGTTATCGGTGTTTATAAGATAGCTCCGCATTATAATTTGAAAGTCACGACTTCTATTCATCACCTTGCTTTTGTGCGTAAAGATGATGGAGAGGAAGAAGATGTTCAGATAAAAGTAATAGATGAAGATGAAATTACAGACTATATTGCTAGCTATTTAGGCAATGTAACATTCATAAATGCTTATGCTACACAGCAGTACTTGGAAGATAATTATGCAACTATTGCTTATGTAGATGCCGAAATTTTAGCTTTAGAAAATATGATTTCAGAAATAGTTCGGGAATTACCTGAATTTATAGCTGAAATAGCCGATTCTCGTATAGATTATCTTGTTAATCCGATACCAGAATCTTTTATTCGAGGCTTATTTTCTAACTCATAACCTTATATTCTATTAAGGGGTTACAAGATTTTATTCTACTGTCACCACCAATCTTATTAACACCCCCTTTGGAATACGCGGACCCCAGGAAGTAATTTCTGGGGTTTGTTTATATTAGATATAACCTTTAATATAAATATATTATGTGCAAAGGTGATATGAATTATGGCAACAATACCTAGAACATATATGATGACATCGAAAGATGAGCTTGGAAATATTCCTCTCAAAAATGGGCAGGTAATATCCCTTTGGGATTCTGATGAAGTTTATTATGATGCTCCTTCCGATGGTACTACTGCTGGTGCACCTGTTCGTAGGCAGATATCTAGTGTCAGAATAATTACAACGCTCCCTGAAGATGAAAATCCTCCAAAAATACCTATGGAAGATATTCTGTATGTATATATTGGAGACCACGGAACACTCCCTGAATCCGAGCAGGAGTTATATGATTTAAGAATTTGGGTTAACAATGGTTGGTATATTGTTGGTACAAATAAAGATGATGCTAATGTAAAAGTAACTGATTCTGAAGCTAAATTCTATTTAGCCGGTACTTCTTCGGATGCAGCAGAAAGTATTGGAAGCCTTTTAAAGAATTCTAATGTATATATTCAGAATGATAAAATTCATGGAGACCTTGACGGGACTGCGGATAAAGCAACATCTGCTACAAATGCTACTAATGCTACTAATGCTACAAAGGCAGAGAAAGATATTAATAGTAATCCTCTCACAGGTTATCTGCGAAGCGTATCTAGTAATGCTACGACAAATTTAGGTTCTACGATTACA
>Ga0247610_10004206_pt1 | contig 15467 bp, 15 predicted proteins | sample 174DNAGHGhighgp2_FD_193483 | JGI IMG/M metagenome (GOLD analysis project Ga0247610, IMG submission 193483) | Sheep rumen microbial communities from Palmerston North, Manawatu-Wanganui, New Zealand - 1742 DNA GHGhigh gp2 | ecosystem: Host-associated > Mammals > Digestive system > Stomach > Rumen... | reverse complement strand
ATGTACCAAAATGTAAAATTACATCAAACGAATCTGATATCTTATCCCATCCAAAAATCCATGGGAATACATTTAAATGTGCAGAACTTGATATAGGCAAAAACTCAGTAAGTCCTTGAACTATACCTAAAATAATAGCATGTATAATATTCATATTTTCTCCTTAGTTAACCTCATTTAAAACGTGATAAATGGTTTCTTTAATAAATTCTGCTGAAGTAAGTGGTGCAACCTTAGCTGGAAGTGAAAGTGCCCATATCACTCTAATTCCCTTTTCACGAGCTTGTTTCCTATCAACACCACCTGGATTTGAAGCTAAATCTATTATTATAGCTTCCTTTTTTATTAAATCAAGTCTTTCATCTACTAATATTTGAAAAGGTATAGTATTTATTATTATATCAAAATTTCCAAGATGATCATTCAAATCATTCAAATGAATTGGATTATATCCATACGCCTTTATCCAAGAAATATCTTCATTTTTTCTAGCTTCACAGTAAACCTTTGCACCTATTCCATCAAGCATCTTTGATAAAACTTTTCCAATTCTTCCAAATCCCATAACAAGTACTTTTGAACCATGTAAAGTTCTTTGAGTTTCTTCCATAGCAATCTGTATAGTTCCTTCTGCAGTAGCAATTGTATTTAAAACCGAAAATTCTTCTCTTTTTAAAAGATCTGTAAATCTTATTTCATTAGCATCTAATTGTTCTTTTATTCCAATGTTTCCAGCTATAAGGTACTTTCCTCTCATAACTTCTATGAAGTCATCCAAGTCCACAATATTTCTACCAAATGGTGCCGTTAACCTTTTTCTATCACTTGAAAGTGGTACAGGACCAACAACAACTTTCGAATATGTTAAGGTGTCTTCAAGAGTTGGACACATCTCAACCGTCTCTAAGCTAAGTAGTTCTTCCGCATTTTCAAGACCATAAGTATATACCCTATATCCATCATTCACTAACATTTCAATGAGTTTTACAATACGTAAATCCCCTCCAACAACAGCAATTGCTTTTTCCATAATAAACTATCCCTCTCTAATTTTTTATTTAAAAACTATAGATTTTCTCTTCCGAATCTTTTTTTATATTCTTCTCTCTTTTCTTTTTTATTTTTTAAGTCATAATAATCTTTTAGCTCAGTTTCTCTTTTTATTTCTTCTTTTTTTACTATGTTCTTTGCTTCACTATTCATCTTTCCAATAAGTTCAAGTGATTTCTCTATATAACTTATAGCTTTTTGCTCTTCAACTTTCATTACACTTAATTCTTCTTGATAGCTTCCATCTACATTTCCTGAATCATTCTTTTCTTCCATTTTTACTGAAACAGTAATATAAGATCTTATAGAATTAAATACTGGATCTTCATTAGCAGTTTTTAATAACTTGTTGTCGATTTCAATTGCTTTATTTAAGAAATTAATTGCTTTATCTTTTTCTTCTCTAATTGCATATATTTTTGCAAGTTGATAATATGATCTTGCTTCATATTCCTCATATAAACTATCTTCCAGATATTTCTCTGCAAGTTCCATATCTCTTTGGATTAAAGCAATAAGACCCAAACTATAATATACTCCATAAGCACTATGATTTATATCTGCTGCCATCTGATACATTTCTTTTGCTCTTTGGAAATCACTAAGCCTTGTATAAACAATACCAAGATTATAGTACAATTCAAAATCATTTGGTTTATATGCAAGGGCATTTTCATATACTCTTGCAGCTTCTTTAAATTTTTCTGTACTACATAAAATCTCACCCAAAATAATAGATGCTTCATAGCAATCTGGCTTATTTTTCAACAAATTTTCAAGCATTTCAGTTGCTTCATCATTTTTTCCAAGTTCTTTGAGAAGTGATGCTATTCTAAAATAAGATTTATAATCATTTTTCTTAATGTCCACAGCCTTAACATATTCATCAATAGCCTTCCTCATGCCACCTTCTTTTTCATAACACTCTGCTAAATACTTGTGCCCCAAATAACTTGAATTATATTTAGTAACATGTTTTATTAAAATATCTTTTGCTTTTTTTGTATTTCCAATTTTTAAATAAAAACGGGCTAATCCAACACTAACAATCTCAGAAAAGTTTTTCCCTCTTAGCTCAATCAATACTATAATTGTCGGTATAACAATTCCAAATAAATACCTAATAAAATTTAATACTGGACTTCCAATCACATTATGAACAATCTCAACAAAACTTATAGTAATAGCAATAGCTTGCAAGATTAGTACGCTTAAATAATTTGTATCATTCTTCCAGATTATTTTTAAAACAATTATCATAAATAAGAGAAATGCTGTAATTGTAAATATTATCTGCTCTAGCATATATTTTTCCTCTCTAACATCCTTCCCAAAAATTATATCATATAGAATTTTTTTAAACAAGTATTATAATATTGGTTTTATATACCTTTTTCTATTCTTAAATAAATTAAAATGGCAATTTCAATTGCTAATATTGCAGGCATTCCAAACGTAAATTTTAATTTTTTTGTCTTGTGTCTAAACTTATACATTCCATATATCGTACCTAAACCTCCACCGAATGCACATATCATAAGTAATACGCTTTCTGGTGTACGCCATCTATTTTTTTTGGCCTTTTCTTTATCAGACCACATCTCATATACTCCTACTATGTTCATTACAAATAAGTATATAAGAAAATTTCTCCATCCTCCAAAAATATTTACAAGTAATGTCATATTTCTCCTTTCCAGTACTATCTAAAGTATGTATTTTATGATATAAAAAAGCTAAGTTGATTTGATAAAGTCATTCCTTTAAGGCACCCATTTTTTTCAAGTACTTCAGTAAGTGACTTTCCTATTTTTGCTCGTGCTTGCATATCTTCTATACATTCAAACGGTTCTTTGAGTGCCTCATTATATATACTATTTGCAGCCACATCTCCAAGTCCAGCAATACTATTTAATGGTGGTCTTAATTTTCCATCTTCAATTCTAAATTTTGTGCTATGAGATTTATATAAGTCTACAGGTAAAAATTCAAATCCCCTTTGATACATCTCTTGAACAATTTCCAAATCTGAATACATATCTTCATCTTTTTGAGTAGAATCATTTCCAAGATTTTCTATTTCTTTCATTTTTCTTTTTACAATGTCATTTCCATGAATCATATAATCTGCATCAAATGATTTTGCTCTTATTGAATAATATGCTGCATAATACGCTAAAGGATTATGGACTTTAAACCATGCAATTCTAAATGCATTTGTGACATAAGCTGCAGCATGCGCCTTTGGAAACATGTATTTTATCTTTTCACAAGATTTAACATACCAATCAGGTATATCATAGTCTTTCATAATCTTTTTAAATTCTTCCCATTTTTCTGGATCTTTTAAGGCTTTTCCCTTACGTACTGTTTCCATGATCTTAAAAGCTTTGTCAGGTGGAAGTCCTCTTTTCATAAGATACACCATTATATCATCACGACAGCAAATGGCCTCTTTTAGTGTTACAGTTCCTTCTTCAATAAGTGATTGAGCATTTCCAAGCCATACATCTGTGCCATGTGAAAGTCCAGAAAGTCTAATAAGCTCATCAAATGTTGTTGGATGAGTATCTAAGAGCATCCCTCTTGCAAACTGTGTTCCAAATTCTGGTATACCAAAAGTACCAACTTCTGAATTTATTTGCTCAGGAGTAACTCCAAGTGCATCAGTAGAATTAAATATTGACATTGTTTCTTTATCATCAAGTGGTATATCTGTTGGTTTCATTCCTGTTAGGTCTTGAAGCATACGAATTACAGTTGGATCATCATGACCCAGAATGTCTAACTTAAGTAGGTTTCCATCTATAGAGTGATAATCAAAATGTGTTGTAATAATATCAGAACCAGAATCATCTGCAGGATGCTGAACTGGTGTAAATTCGTATATTTCTCTTCCTTTTGGCACAACTATTATTCCTCCAGGATGTTGACCAGTAGTTCTTTTTACTCCGACACACCCTTGTGCTAACCTCGCAACTTCTGCATTAGATTTCATAATATTTTTTTCTTCAAAATAGTTTTTTGCATATCCAAATGCTGTTTTATCCGCTACTGTTCCAACTGTTCCTGCTTTAAATGTAGTACCTTTTCCAAATATTACCTCAGTATATTTATGTGCCTTAGCTTGATATTCTCCAGAAAAATTCAAGTCAATATCAGGCTCTTTATCACCATTAAATCCTAAGAATGTTTCAAATGGAATATCCATACCATCTTTTTCAAGTTTCTCTCCACAATTTGGGCAAATCTTATCTGGTAAATCATATCCATTTGCACAACCATAATCTGTAAAATCAGAGTACTTACATTTTGGACACCTGTAATGAGGTTTTAAAGAATTTACCTCTGTAATTCCTGTCATAAATGCAACAAGTGAAGAACCTACAGATCCTCGAGACCCTACTATATATCCATCTTCATTAGACTTCCATACGAGCTTTTGTGCAATTATATACATTACAGAATAACCATTATTTATTATGGAGTTTAACTCTTTATCAAGTCTTTCTTGAACTATTTCAGGAAGTGGATCTCCATATAAACTGTGTGCCTTTTCAAAAGTAATTCTCTTTATTTCATCTTCACAACCTGGTATATGTGGTGGACATTTTTCAGGAGAAATAGGTTTTATTCTTTCACACATATCTGCTATTTTATTGGTATTTGTGATAACTACTTCACGTGCTTTTTCTTCACCAAGATATTCAAATTCCTTAAGCATTTCCTTTGTAGTACGTAAATATAAAGGTGCTTGATTATCTGCATCATCATATTTTTGACCAGATTGTAAAATTCTTCTATATATTTCATCTTTTGGATCCATAAAATGTACATCGCATGTTGCACATACAGGTTTACCCAATTTTTCACCTAATTCAACAATTTTTCTATTGTAACTTTGCAAAACTTCTGCATTTTCGACTTCACCATTTCTTATAAGATACTCATTATTTCCTATTGGTTGTATCTCTAAATAATCATAGAAACTTGCAATTTCTTCAAGATCTTCATCAGATTTTTCTTGTACAATAGATCTGTATAATTCTCCTTGTTCACAAGCACTGCCTATTATTAGTCCTTCTCTATACTTATTAAGCATAGATTTTAAAATACGTGGTTTTCTATAAAAGTAATCCAAATGTGAATATGAAACAAGTTTATATAAATTTTTTAGACCAACATAATTTTTTGCAATTATTATAATGTGATAAACAGGAAGTTTTTTGAAATCCATCTCAAACACATTATCAAGATCATCTATTGTTTTAGCATCTCTATCTTTAGCTCTAAGTAGCATTTGCTTAAAAACTTCTACAAGAGTTTTTACATCATCCAAAGCTCTATGTGCCACTTCAACAACAATATTTAATTTTTCTGCTATAATTCCTAGTTTATACTTTGTAAATTCTGGAAAAATTGCTTTTGCAAGTCTTAGTGTATCTATATGAGTTTCTTCAAAATGAAGTCCAAGTTCTTCGCAATTATATTTCATAAAACCAATATCAAAATCAGCGTTATGTGCAACAAGTACAGAATCACCTATAAATTCTAAAAATTTTGGCATTATTTCTTTTATAGTAGGTGCATCTTTTACCATATCATCTGTTATATGAGTAACTTCTACAACTCTTTCAGGTATAGGCTTTTCAGGATTTACAAAACTTTCAAATGTATCTATTATTTTTCCATTTTTTATTTTAATAGCACCAATTTCTGTTATTTTTTCAGTAATATGTGATATACCAGTTGTTTCTAAATCGAAAACACAATAAGTCGTATCTATAGATTGTCCCTTTGAATTTGATACACATGGATCTTTATCTGGGCAGAAATATCCTTCAACGCCATATAACACCTTTATTTTTGATCCGGTTTTTTCAAGATATTTATGTGCCTCTGGAAAGCTTTGAACCACGCCATGATCTGTAATTGCTACTGCATTCCATCCCCATTTGACGGCTCTTTTTATTAAATCTTCACAAGGAGTAATTGCATCAAGTTGACTCATCTGTGTATGCATGTGTAATTCCACTCTCTTTTCTTCTGCATCATCTATTCTCTCTACTTCTTTGATACCTGTTGATTCAAGAATAGTATTTGCCATAACTTCTACTTCTCTTGAATAATTACTATATCTTGCATCTCCTTCAACCACTACTCCCTTTATTTTTGAAAGCCTTTTTTTTACATCAATAGCCTTTTGTCTATCTAAAAAAGCTTTACAAGCAATGGTACTTGTACCATCAAAAAGGTTAAACATAATTATAGACTTTTCTTTACCACTTTTTTTATCAGTATAGTCTTTTGTTTCAATAGCACCTGTAAGTATTTCACCATCAATGGTAACTTTCATATCTGTGTTTTCTAGTATTGGTATATCTTCTATTTTTACTAAATCATTTTTCAAAGTAGCACTTCTACCAAGTATCAATGGAGAATTCTCTTGATTTTCTTTATTACTTTCTGCACTTTCAAATGCTTCTATTTTTTGAGCAAGTTCTGGATTGTTTTGCTTAAGATTTTCTTTTATTTTTTCGCTTCTTTCTTTTTTTTCAATTTCTAATTTTTCTTTTTCTTTTTGTTTTTCTATTTTTCTTTCTTCAATTTCAATCTTCGCCTTTTCTCTTTGAGATTCAATAACTTTTTCTTCTTCTTCAAGTTTTTTATCTATAAGTTCTTGTTCTAAGTCTTTTGATATCTTTTCTTCAAAACTTACTAAAAAATTTTTACCATACAAATTCTTAAAAAGATGTGAAAAACCCTTATCAAAATTTTGAGATAATAAAAAAGCAGAGCCTCCCAAAGGTAAAACTATTTTTACAACATTTTTATCAACCTCTACTTTACTATTTCTCAAAAAAACATTACTTCCAGGCTCTTTCTTTGTAATATAATTAATAATAGATTCCCAGTTTTCTTCTATATTTTGTTTAAATTCTTTATCCTCATATTTTACATCTACAATAGCTTTAGCAACTTTAAAATTTTTATTTTTAAAGGTATTAACAAGATAGGTTTCAAATTTATCAAGATCATCAATAAATACTTGCTCATTACAAAGAATATTAACCTGTAATTTATTTGTTTTATTATATAAATTAATATTGTCAATTTGAGAATTTAATATATTTTCACTGCCATCAAAATCATTAAATGCTTCTCTTATTAATTTTCTTTGCATATTATCCTTATTTACCTTCCTTTATCCCTAGTACTCTTATAAGGTTCTCGTATACTTCTTTAGCATTTGCTAAATCTTTTATTTCAATTCCATTTATTGTAGTGCTACCTACCGTTTTACCTGATGCATAAATACATAAATCTCCTCTTTTTACCATTCTCTGCCTTATAGTTTGATAAACTTTAACATCAGAAATATTTGCATATTCAACATCTTTTTCATTTATGATAAATATATTTTTGTATGAATAATGTAACTTTGTCTCATAAAATCTAGCAACATTTTCACTTCTCAACTTATCATTTACTAAAAAAAGAACATATACCGCTAAGACTCCTATAAAACAAATAACTGATTCTATTTTATTTTTTAGTACAAAACATCCAATAATTGCAATTATTAATAGAAAAAAAATCTCGATATTTTTTAAAAACTCATATGAAATACTATATTTATTTGTAATTTCAAAAATCAGCTTTTCATTATTTTTATTATCTTCTTTTAAAGCAGGTTTATCATTCATCAAATTTTGATAGCAATCCTCACAAACATCAGCTTCTCCGTCTTCAAGTATTTTTCCACAAATTCTACATCTCATTTAAATATCCTCCATACAAATACTTTATCTTTCAAAAATTCTAAATATATCATTATATGTGACATATATTGATAGTAATATTAAAAATGAAAAACCAATAGCTTGTATTTGCATCTCAAGATTTTCCTCTAATGGTTTTCTTCTAATAGCTTCAACAACAAATATAAGGAGCCTTCCCCCATCTAAAGCTGGTATTGGTAATAGGTTTGTGACTCCCAAAGATACTGAAATTAATGCAAGTAAGTTGATAAAATTTTGAATTCCTGTTGTTTTTATCACAATATTTGAAATTCCAACAGGTCCTGTCATTTGATTAAGTCCAACTCTCCCAGTAACTAACAATTTTAAGCTTTCTCCAACAGAAGCTATAAAACCTATTGTTTTCCAATATGAATAATAAATACGTTCTCCAAATGTAAAATTATTAGAGTACTTCATAACTATGCCAAGAATATATCTTTCTTCATAAAAAGTGGGTTTTATTTCATATTCTAAAATTTTGCCTTCTCTATACACCTTTATGTTTATATTTTCGCCATTATTATCATATAACTCATTATTTAGGTCTTCTACAGTCCTTATTTTTTTGCCATTTACTTCAATTATTCTATCTTCGACTTTTGTTTCAGATAAATTTTCCTTAGCCTCAGGTAAAATTTCAGAAACGACTGGCATCACAATAATACCTGAAAACATTACAAGTATAAAATAAACAATTATTGCAAAAATAATATTTACTATGGGCCCTGCAAGTACAACTACCATGCGTTTCCATAGCTTTGCATTATTGAAACTTCTTTTATCTTCATTTCTTTCTGTCTCACCAAGCATTTGAACATAACCTCCAAATGGTACTAATGAGACCGAATATTCTGTTTCTTTACCCTTTTTTGTAATTATTTTTGGTCCAAAACCTATTGAAAACTTTTCAACTTTTATATTAAAAAATTTGGCAGCTAAAAAATGTCCTCCTTCATGTATGAACACCAAAAATCCCAAAATAAAGGCTATTTTAAAAAAATTAATGATTACCAATAGTTTCCTCCACTTTTATAAAAGTATCGTAAATAAAAAATATGCAAATGGACAAATAAACATTACACTATCTATCCTATCAATCATTCCGCCATGTCCAGGAAATAGTCCACTAAAGTCTTTAACTTCACAATATCTCTTTATAACAGAAGCTGAGAAATCACCAATCTGTCCTATTATACTCAAGAAGGTAGCAAAAACTATAGCTTTTATATAAGCAATATTTGTATTAAAAAATTTATTAAAACATATAGCAAATACAACTGTAAGTATAATAGCAGCAATTGTTCCACCTATACATCCTTCCACTGATTTTTTTGGACTTACTTTACTAAATCTATTTTTTCCAAACTTCATTCCAACAAGATATGCAAACAAATCTGTCCCCCACGAAGTAGTAAAAATAAACCAAATCAGTAATTTACCAGAAATATCTCCATCTATACCATATATCAATGGGAAAAAAACTAAAAATCCAAAAATATAAAAAATACCAAAAAGTGTAAAAGATATATCAAGAAACGTAATTTTCATATTCGAAATAATTACATGTAAAAATAAGATAAATAATAATACAGGAGGTATAATATACAGATAACTATATAATTCGCTAGGTATAACATGTATAAATGCCATAGCTAAAATTACTATGTAACTTACCCATTTTATTACTTTTATATTCTTTTTAGATAAACAATCAATGTACTCATACATAGATATTAAAGCTATCAAAGTAATTAATACATCCATTATGTATTTATTTCCAAATATAAGTGCCATTGTGACTATTGGAAAACCAATAAGTCCAGTTAATACTCTTTTTAAATTCATTTTTTCATTCCTTTGTAATTATTTTCCTTTTCTTCTTTTTCTAGTATTATAATTTTTGATAGCATCATCTAAATCATCTGCTGTAAAATCAGGCCATAATTTATCAATAAAATAAAGCTCTGAATACACTGTTTGCCATGGCAAAAAACCACTTATTCTAAGTTCTCCACTTGTTCTTATAAGAAGGTCTGGGTCTGGCAAATCTTTTGTATACATATATTTTGATAAAAGTCCTTCATCAATATCTTCAAGTTTTATCTTTCCATCTTTATAATCTTTTGCAATGTTCTTAGCAGCTGTGGTTATTTCAAGTCTTCCTCCATAATTTAATGCTATATTAAATATAGTACCTGTATTTGATTTTGTTCTTAGTATAGTCTTATCAATACTTTCATTAAGTTTTTCTGATAGAGCTGTCCTATCACCTATAACCTGAATCACAATATTTTCCGTATCAGCTTCTTTTGCAAAATCATCTAAATAATTCTGAAGTAATAACATAAGAGCATTTACTTCTTCTTCACTTCTTTGCCAATTTTCAGTAGAAAAAGCATATACTGTTATATACTTTACCCCAATTTTATTAGCATGTCTTACTATTTTCTTTAAAGTTTCAGCACCCTGTTTATGACCCAATTTTATTGGCAATCCTTTTTTTCTCGCCCATCTTCTATTACCATCCATAATGATAGCAATATGCGTAGGCAATGTCATGTCATCCATAATATTATCCTTTCAAATTAAACATTCATTATTTCTTTTTCCTTTTTATCAAGTATTTCATCTATAGTTTCTACATACTTATCTGTAAGTTTTTGTATTTGATTTTCAAGTTTTTCTTTATCATCTTCTGTTATCTCAGAATTTTTTTGTTTTTCTTTTACATCATCCATTCCATCTTTTCTAATTGAACGAATACTTACTTTTGCATCTTCTGCAATTTTTTTAATTTCCTTAACTAACTCTTTTCTTCTCTCCTCTGTAAGTTCTGGAAAATTCAATCTAATTACTTTTCCATCGTTATTTGGATTTATACCTATATCTGAAGCAAGTATAGCCTTTTCTATAGATTTAAGTACATTTTGATCCCATGGTTGAATCATTATAGTCCTAGCTTCTGGTACAGATATACCTGCCACTTGATTTATAGGTGTTTGCACCCCATAATATTCCACTGTAATTCTATTTAATATTGCTGGATTTGCCCTTCCTGCTCTAATTTCCATAAGCTTATTTTGATATACCTCTATTGATTTTTCCATTTTTTCTTCTATCTCATTTAATTCCATAATTTATTTCTCCTTTAAATAATATTTATTTTACTATAGTTCCTATTTTTTCTCCTTTTACAGCTTTTACTATATTTTCTGGATCATTTATAGCAAAAACTAAAAGTGGTATGTGATTGTCTTTACAAAGTGCTGTAGCTGTAGAGTCCATTACTTTCAAGTCTTTTTCTAATACTTCTTTATATGAAATCTTATCATATTTTTTAGCAGTCTTATCTAATTTAGGATCTGCACTATATACTCCATCTATTGTCTTAGCAAGAAGAATAACTTCAGCATCAATTTCTGCAGCTCTAAGTGCTGCAGCCGTATCTGTAGAAAAGAATGGATGTCCTGTACCACAAGCAAAAATAACTACTCTATCTTTTCCTAAATGCTTTACAGCTTTACGTTTTATGAATGGCTCAGCTATTTCTCTCATTTCAATTGATGTTTGAAGCCTTGTATAAATTCCCATAGCTTCAAGTGCATCTTGAAGTGCAAGTCCATTCATAACTGTTGCAAGCATTCCCATATAATCTGCTGTAGCCCTATCATGCATTTTTTTACCATTTTTTAGGCCTCTCCAGAAATTGCCACCGCCGACAACAATTGCAACTTCTGCACCAAGCCCAACAATTTCTTTAACTTTTTCACATATATTTTCTACGACATCTGAATCAATGCCATGGCCTTCTTTTCCCGCCAATGCTTCTCCACTTAGCTTTAGTAAAACTCTTTTATATGCTAACATATGCAACTCCTCCCCAATATACTTTTCATATTCTATCATAAATTTTTCGATAATAATACTATTTTTAAAAAATAACATAAAAAAAAGAAATTGAAAAAACTCTCAATCTCTTCTTTAAATCTATTTACTAATTGATAATATTTTAAGCTTTATCACACCAACAGGTGCTTGCACTTCAACAACATTATTTTTCTTTTTTCCTAGAAGTGCTTTTCCAATAGGTGATTCATTAGAAATCTTATTTTGTGACAAATCAACTTCTGTAGAACCAACTATGATGTATTCCACCTCTTCATCATATTCCATATCTAAAACTTTTACTATATTTCCAACTTGAACAACCTCAGTATCTATTTCTGATTCGTCAATAATCTTAGCATATTTTATTTTTTCTTCAAGCTCCGCAATCTTAGCTTCATTTGCTGCTTGTGCATTTTTTGCTTCATCATATTCTGAATTTTCTGATAAATCTCCGAAACCAAGTGCTACTTTTATTCTTTCTGCTATTTCATATCTTACTGTAGTCTTAAGATTTTCAAGCTCCTTTTCTAAATTATCATACCCTTCTTGTGTAAGTAAATACTCTTTTTCTGGCATAATACATCACCCTTTCAACTTTTATATATTCTTTAATATAATAAGTTTTAATTAGTGATTTGTCAAGAAATATTTAATTATTTTTAGCAATTATTTCATCAATACAATTTGCAACTCCCTCGTTTATGTCCATGCAGTTTTCTAAACAATTGTATATTGTAGTCCATTTGATTACTTCAATCGGATTGCTTTCAGAGGAGTATAGTGATCTTATTGCACTTTGATACAAATCATCTGCTTTTTCTTCAAATATATTTGCTGCAACTACTTTTTCACGAGCTTTTTCATAGTGATTTTTATTTCTAAATAATTCAAGTAATTCTTTTAGATTTTGTACAGCTTCAAATATAAGTACCATGAAGTCCTTAATATCATCTCTCAATTTAGTAATTTCATATATTTCTATATTTATAGCAATCTCATCAATAGTGTCAACTAAATCGTCAATAACATGTGATAATTTCATGATGTCTTCTCTTTCTATAGGTGGTAAAAAATCCTTTATTAAGAAATCTACTACTCGATGTAAATTGCTATCCGCATCATTTTCGTACTTATGCACTTCTTTTGCGATTTCTACAGATTTATTGCTATCAAAATTTTCAATATATTCCTTAATTATTCTAGCGCAATTTTCAGCACAATCCATACTACTTATAAACATATCATAATAATTCAATTCTTCCTTTTTCATACTACTTTCTCCTAAAATATTTTCATAAAAATAAGAGTTACTACATATCCCAAAAGCCCACAGCCAGGAAATGTAAATATCCACGCAAGTACCATATTTTTAACTATGTTCCAATCTACTCTGTTTAAACCACGTGATGCCCCAACTCCCATGATAGCAGTAGTTTTTGTATGAGTTGTACTTACTGGTATTCCAAATAAACTAGAAAGTAACATACAGCAAGCTCCTGCAAGATCAGCTGCCGTTCCTTGATATGGCTCAAGTTTTACCATATCCATACCTACAGTCTTTATTATTTTGTAACCCCCTATAGAGGTACCAATTGTCATTGTGGCAGAGCATAAAATCATAAGCCATATTGGTATTTCAAATATTTGAGTCTCTGTTATGCCATTTGATAGAGCTAAAGCCATCAAAAAAATACCCATAAATTTTTGACCATCTTGTGCTCCATGCATAAATGCAACAAGAGCACCACCAGAAACTTGTGTTTTTTTGAAAAATGGTATAGTTTTTCTTCTATCCATATGCCTACAAATTTTTTCAATCATTTTATTAATCAAAAATCCTAAACAAAATCCTAAAACTGTAGAAATAATTAGACCATATATTACTTTTTTCCATTCATAAAAATTTATTCCGGATATTCCTTTTTGCACTGCTATTGCTGCTCCAGAAATACCCGCAATAAGTGCATGGCTTTCACTTGTAGGTATTCCAAAATACCATGCAAATATCGCCCATGTAACAATTGCAAATAGTCCTGCACATAATGCTACGAGTGCTTCATATGCATTATCTCCAAAATTCACTATATTATATATCGTCTCAGCAACTGTAGAACTAATAAATGTCATTATAAAAACACCAAGAAAATTAAAAATAGCAGCCATAACTATTGCTTTTTTGGGACGTATTGATCTTGTAGAAACACATGTAGCAATCGCATTTGGTGCATCAGTCCAACCATTTACAAGTATAACTCCTAAGGTTAGCATACTTATAATTATAAGTGTAGGATTATGAATAAGTTGATTTAAATAATTTTGTAAAGTAAGTTCCATATTTAAAACCACCAATGTATATTATTTTATATTTTTTAATTGATTTCGTATATATTTTAATACCTTATTTATACCTTTATTATAAGATATTAATAATGTTTGCTTGCTTTTGCCAAGTTCAATAAACTTTATGTATAAAAACTCACTTGCATTGTTTGAAAATACATAAAAGTTTCCAGAAATAAACCCTGGTGACTGCATTACCTCTGGAGTCAATATTTTTTCCTTCATTGCTTCTTTAATTCCAAGTTCACTATTTGTGATTATCCCACAATCTACTATTTCACTGTATGGAATACTCATGTTACCATCTTCATATTCAATAGAGATTTTTTCCTTAGTAGCTCTTACATTGCAATGCATTCCTTGATATTTATTTAAAGTGCAAATGGAGCTAACATTTTCTACATATACCTCATCATTATCTATTTTCTTTTTTTTAAAAAAATCAAACATATTGTTTCTCCAAATTTTAAATCATTTTTTTTAATATATCATATTTAATTTTTTTATTAAAGTATTATTTGTATTAGTTTTAAAAAAATATAATTCCTTATTTTTAAATGCTTATTGCCTATTTGTTGCGAAAATGCCAAATTTATGATAAAATTTATTCAGTTTAGTCAATCCTAGATTTATGGTTGTACTTCTTATTTTCGTAACTATTTAACTTGTTAACATTAATTAATATTTAGGAGGTAGAATTATGGCAGAACAAAAAACTGATTCTGGAAACGAGCGGCTAAAAAACGCAAGATTCCTCACCAAAGAGGAAATTAAAGAAAGATGTTCCTCAAACAGCGATTCGCTTGTAGATTCTTTTATTGGCAGGGTTGTCAGCAATGGATTCGATATTTTATACATTGAAAAATTAGATGAAATTGTGCAAAAAAAAGAGTTTCACCTGTACAATTGGTCTATATATGTGAGAGGAATTGCTTGGTATCTGTATCATACTTTTCCTGACAACATTGTAACCGGCGGCTATGTGTATGTTTCTGAAGCAAACGAATTATATGCTGCAGTCAAGCGAAAAGATGAAAATTAAATCTGCCAGTAAGACTCTGCCGGTATTTAACCGGTAGAGTCTTTATTTCTGCTTACGTATCTTCCCCATCTAAAAATAATACCCATAGCTTCGCTATGGGCATTATTTTTGGCTGGGGTAGTTAGATTCGAATACTCCTTCGAGTACTTCCTCGCTTCGCTCAGGGCGCCACGTAGCTTCGCCATTATTTCTGCTTACGTATCTTCCCCATCTAAAAATAATACTCATAGCTTCGCTATGAGTATTATTTTTGGCTGGGGTAGTTAGATTCGAATACCCCTTCGAGTACTTCCTCGCTTCGCTCAGGGCGCCACGCAGCTTCGCCCTTATTTCTTCTTACGTAT
>Ga0247610_10004205_pt1 | contig 15467 bp, 22 predicted proteins | sample 174DNAGHGhighgp2_FD_193483 | JGI IMG/M metagenome (GOLD analysis project Ga0247610, IMG submission 193483) | Sheep rumen microbial communities from Palmerston North, Manawatu-Wanganui, New Zealand - 1742 DNA GHGhigh gp2 | ecosystem: Host-associated > Mammals > Digestive system > Stomach > Rumen... | reverse complement strand
TTAAGCTGCTACAGCTGGCTGTAGCAGCTTAACATCCGTTGTCGTAGAATCTGACAATACAGTCTATGATTCTCGCGATAAATGTAATGCAATAATAGAAACCGCATCGAATACTCTGATTACAGGATGCAAGAATACCTTTATCCCGAAAAGCGTGACCGGCATCGGCATCAATTCCTTCGACGGATGTAGCGGCTTGACCTCCATTACTATCCCATATAGCGTGACAACCATCGGCTATGGAGCCTTCTATAGATGTAGCGGTTTGACCTCAGTCACCATCGGAAGTGGCGTGACTAGCATTGAAGAAGTAGCCTTCGGTGAATGTAGCAGCATGACCGATGTCTATTGTTATGCAGAGAAGGTTCCAGAGACTATTATTAGTCCTTATTATCCAACGTTTTCATCCAGTGCCTCTGCCACGCTTCATGTGCCAGCTGGTTCTGTGGAGGCTTACAAGACGACGACGCCTTGGAGCGGCTTCGGCACTATTGTTGCAATTGAGGACGTCACCCTCGGCGACCTGACTGGCGACGGCAAGGTAAGCATCACCGACATCGTGAAGATTATCGACGTCATCGCAGGCGACATCACCGATGCCAACCAAGTGGCAGCAGCCGACGTGAACGGCGACGGCAAGGTGTCTATCACAGACTGCTCGGCAGCCGTCGACCTGATTGCAGCCGGAGCCTCCACTCCAAGTTCTGCAAGGAAAAAGGCAAATGCCATGTTCTCCGACACCGACTTCATCAGCGGCACCTTGCACGACGGCCTGCTCAGCATCGACCTCGAGGCCGAACATCGCTTCACCGCCTTCCAGATGACAGTCTCTGTGCCCGAAGGCATGACGCTCGGCAATGGCTCGATGAATGCGCAGCGCGGTGCTGACCACTTGCTCACGGTTCGCAACCTGGGCGGCGGACGCTATCTCGTGGCAGGCTTCTCTGCCGACAACGAAGAACTGACAGCCGGCAGCGGATGCCTGCTCACCCTCGCCACCGAAGGTCAGGCCGACGCAGACATCGTCATCAGCGACATAGAGTTTGCCACCACGCAGGCCGAAGCCTACTATCTGGCAGACGCTGCCGTCAGCAGCACACCGACCGGCATCGAATCAATTATAAATGATGAAATGGTCAATGGTAAATGGTTTGACCTGCAGGGCCGACGCGTGACGAAGGCCACGAAGGGCATATATATATATAATGGTAAGAAAACAATGATTAAATAACATCAAAAAAAACGAGAAAATGAAAACATTAAGAACACTACTGACATGGGGACTGCTCTCGGCAGCCGCCCATGTCATGGGCTACAGCATAAGCGTCAGCCCTATCGAGATTGAAGCCGGACAAACCGCAAACCTCATCATCAACCTCGACGATGCACCAGACAACTTCACAGCCTACCAGATGATGGTCTATCTGCCGGACGGCGTGACGGTGCAGAAGAAAACCAACGGCAAGTATGCCTACACAGCCAATGCCGACCGACACGACGGTGCATTCACCGTCACGGTGAAGGATGCTGCCGACGGCAGTGTGCTCATCGCCTGCTTCTCGGCCGACAAGGACGTGCTCACAGGCACCAGCGGCGAACTCATTCGCCTGCCTCTCGAAGTGGCCTCCACCGTGACGACGTCTTTGCAGGGCAGCATCAAGAACATCGAGTTCTCCGATGTTAATAACAATGCTTACAATCCTGCCGACGTGGACTTTGCATTGACACTGAAAGGAGGAAGCACACCTCCTGATGTCAGCGGCGATGTGACGGTCAGCGTGCCCGACATTGAGATAACAGCAGGCAGCACGGCAGACTTGATAGTCAATATGCAGACAGAGCTTACCAACGTAACGGCCTACCAGTTGATGGTCTATCTGCCGGACGGCGTGACGGTGCAGAAGAAAACCAACGGCAAGTATGCCTACACAGCCAATGCCGACCGACACGACGGCAACTTCACCATCACGGTGAAGGATGCAGCCGACGGCAGCGTGCTCATTGCCTGCTTCTCGGCCGACAAGGACGTGCTCACAGGCACCAGCGGCGAACTCATCCGCCTGCCTCTCGAAGTGGCCTCCACCGTCACGACCTCTTTACAGGGCAGCATCAAGAACATCGAGTTCTCCGATGTCAACAACAATGCTTACAATCCTGCCGACGTGGACTTTGCATTGACACTGAAAGGAGGAAGCACCTCTCAAATCATCACCTTCGCCGACCCCGCTGTCAAGGCACTGTGCGTCGCTAACTGGGACACCGACGGCGATGGCGAGTTAAGCGAAGCCGAAGCCGCCGCCGTCACGGATTTGGGTAAAGTGTTCAAGGATAACACCGAGATTACATCCTTCAATGAGCTGCAATACTTCACAGGCTTGACCAGCATCGGCTTCCGTGCCTTCTATGGTTGCAGCAGCCTGACTTCCATCACCATCCCAAGCAGCGTGACCAGCATCGGTGATCAATCTTTTATGTATTGTAAAGGCTTCACATCTTTAAACTTACCCGACAACTTGACATCAATAGGTAATGTAGCTTTCGAGGATTGCAGTGGCCTGACTTCAGTCAACATTCCCGGTAAAGTTACAGCAATCGGTTGGTTTGCTTTTGCTGGCTGTCGTCTTACTTCTGTATTCATTCCTGATAGTGTAACCGCAATCGGAAGTGGGGCTTTCTGTTGCGACAATAGTATAACCTCTATTAAGGTGGGTGAAGGCAACAAATACTTTGACTCACGAAACAACTGCAATGCCATCATAGAAACCGCTACAAATAAATTAATAGCTGCCTGTAAAAACTCTTTCATCCCTGATGGAATCAAAACAATTGGTGGTAATGCATTCTGTAATTGCATTGACCTTTCCTCTATTACAATTCCTAATAGTGTAACATCTATTGGTGAAGAGGCTTTTGCTGGAACAGGTCTGACTTTTATAAGCATTCCAAATAGTGTTGAGAAAATAGTATCTGAAGCTTTTTATGGTTGTGAAAACTTAACCAATGTAATTATTGGAAACGGTGTGACAAGCATTGGCAGTCGTGCCTTTAAGCACTGCAGCAGCCTGACGGATGTCTATTGCTATGCGGAGAATGTCCCCAGCACTCGCAGTGATGCATTTGAGAATTCCAGCATCGCTTCTGCCACGCTTCATGTGCCGGCTGGCTCTGTGGAGGCTTACAAGGCGACGACACCTTGGAGTGACTTCGGTACGATTGTGGCGATTGAAGACGTTGCTCAAAACATCACTTTCGAAGATGCCGCAGTCAAGGCTCTGTGCGTAGCCAACTGGGACACCAACGGCGATGGCAAACTGAGCGAAGCAGAAGCTGCCGCCGTGACAGATTTGAGAGAAGTCTTCAAGTCCAACAAAGAAATCACCTCCTTCAATGAGCTTCAATACTTCACGGGTCTGACCAGTATCGGAAACCATGCCTTTTATGGTTGCAGTGCCCTGACCTCCGTCATCATCCCCGAGAGCGTGACCAGCATCGACGAGGAAGCCTTCGGAAATTGCAAAGGTCTGACCAGTATCAACATCCCAGAAAGCGTGACCTGTATCGGAGACTGGGCCTTTGAAAGCTGTAAAGGTCTGACCTCCGTCATCATCCCAAACAGCGTGACAAGCATTGGCAGAGGTGCCTTTTGTGACTGCCACATTCTATCTATTACTATCGGAAGCGGCGTGACAAGCATCGGTGAATATGCCTTCTCTGATGGCTCCGGCCTACAGTCGATTATATGTTATGCCGTGGAAACGCCGGAGGTAAGTGAAAACACATTTGACGATGATGATGATGGTGATATTGATATAAGCAATGTGACGCTGAGAGTGCCGAGGGAATCCGTTCAGAAGTACAAGGACCATCCCGTGTGGGGCAAGTTCAAGATTGAGGTTATCACGGGCATTGATGAAGTGGAAGACGCAATGCCGAAGGCAGAAGTAGAAGATGCCATCTACGACCTCAGCGGAAAAGCGGTAAATGGTAATTTGCCTCATGGCATCTACATCCGAAACGGCAAGAAGGTTGCCGTGAAGTAAGAGACAGCCGACGGTATCGGACTAATGATGAAGCCCCGAGCCTTCCTGCACCAAGCAGGGCTCGGGGCTTTTGCTGTAGTTGCCACGTGGAGAAAGAAGTAAGTATTATACGAGAATGCTTACACTCCTCTAACCCATAGATCATGCCGTCCGAGGAAGAGCGACAATGACAGGGACCCCCTCTCCGACAGCCACGAGTGAGTGTACGTCCCTCCGCAATCAGGGAAAACAAAAAAAGCCGCTCCATCCTTCACGGACGAAGCGGCTTCATTATTGCAATTAAAATTATTCGGCTTGAGCTTCTTCAGCGGGAGCTGCAGTCTCTGCGGCTTCTGCTGCGGGTGCCTCGGCTGCGGGAGTGGATGCCTTCTTTGAAGAGCGGCGTGTGCGCTTTGCCTTCTTGGCAGTCTTTGCCATGTTCTCGTCGAAGTCAACAAGTTCGATGAAGCACATGGGAGCGGCATCGCCGGCACGGAAACCGGTCTTGATGATGCGGGTGTAACCGCCGGGACGGTCGGCTACCTTCTGCGAGATGACGGTGAAGAGTTCCGTGATGGCGTGCTTGTCCTGCAAGTAGCTGAACACAACGCGGCGCGAGTTGGTAGTGTCCTCCTTCGACTTGGTGATGAGAGGCTCTACATACTTCTTCAAGGCCTTTGCCTTGGCGAGGGTCGTAGTGATTCTTTTGTGCATGATCAGAGAAATGGCCATGTTGCTCAACATAGCTGCTCTGTGGGATGCAGTACGGCCCAGATGATTGAATTTCTTATTATGTCTCATTTTCGTTATTCTTTATCTAATTTATACTTAGAAATATCGGTTCCAAACGACAGATTCAGACTCTCGAGCAAATCATCAAGCTCCGTGAGCGATTTCTTGCCGAAGTTCCTGAACTTCAAGAGGTCGGTCTTGTTGTATTGCACCAAGTCGCCAAGGGTGTCCACATCGGCAGCCTTGAGACAATTCAGTGCGCGTACAGACAAGTCCATATCCACCAGCTTGGTCTTCAGGAGTTGGCGCATGTGGAGAACCTCCTCGTCGAACTCCTCGTTCACGTCCATTTCGCTATTCTCAAGCGTAATCTTCTCGTCGGAGAAGAGCATGAAGTGATGGATGAGGATGCGGGCAGCCTCCTTGAGCGCGTCCTTCGGGTGAATGGAACCGTCAGTGGTAATCTCAAGCACGAGCTTCTCGTAGTCGGTCTTCTGCTCAACGCGGAAGTTCTCTACGGCGTACTTGACATTCCTGATTGGGGTGTAAATTGAATCGATAGGGATAACATTCACATCGGTGCAGAAGGGACGGTTCTCGTCGGCAGGAACATAGCCCCTGCCCTTGTTGATGCTGATTTCCATGCGCAAGGATGCCTTGGGATCCATGTGACAGATAACCAGCTCGGGGTTCAAGACCTCGAAGCCAACAAGCTGCTTGTTGAAGTCACCGGCACGAAGCTCTGTGGCATTCTCGACCGTAACGGTGACTTTCTCCGTCTCAAAGTCTTCTACAATCTGCTTGAATCTTACCTGCTTCAGATTCAATATAATGTTGGTGACATCTTCCTTGACTCCTGGCACAGTAGCAAACTCGTGCTCAACGCCGGAAATAGACACAGTGTTGATAGCGAAGCCATCAAGCGAGGAGAGAAGGATGCGGCGCAAAGCATTACCAATGGTAGTACCGAAACCACCTTCCAAGGGGCGGAACTCGAACTTTCCGAACTTATCGTCCGCCTCCAACATTATAACCTTATCGGGTTTTTGAAATGCTAATATCGCCATTCTTATATTTTATTTAGAGTACAACTCAACGATCAATTGCTCCTTAATGGTCTCGGGAATGTCTGCACGGTCAGGCTTGTGAAGATACTTGCCTGCCTTCTGGCTCTCGTCCCACTCTATCCAAGGATACTTGGAGTGGTTGAAGCCTGCCAAGGCATTCTGTACGACCTCGAGGCTCTTGCTGCGCTCGCGAACACCGACAATCTGTCCGGGCTTGACGCTATAAGAAGGGATACCTACCACCTTACCATCGACCACGATGTGCTTGTGGTTGACAAGCTGACGTGCAGCACGACGGGTAGGAGCGATGCCCAAACGATAAACGATGTTGTCAAGACGGCTTTCGAGGTTCTGAAGGAGAATCTCACCGGTAATGCCGCTGGTGCGGGCAGCCTTCTCGAACATATTGCGGAACTGCTTCTCAAGCACGCCGTATGTGTACTTGGCCTTCTGCTTCTCAGCAAGCATGATGCCATACTCGGAGGTCTTGCGGCGGCGGTTGTTACCGTGCTGGCCAGGAGGGAAGTTACGCTTTGCCTGTACTTTGGGATTACCCAGAATAGCCTCACCGAAGCGACGGTCAATCCTTGATTTAGGTCCTGTATATCTTGCCATAATCTATTTTATAAATTGTTTTCGTTCTTACGATATAACGTTATTCGGTATAACGCCCATTATTAAACTCTTCTCCTCTTCGGAGGACGACAGCCATTGTGTGGGAGCGGAGTTACATCAATTATCTCCACAACCTCGATACCAGCACCGTGTATCGTACGGATTGCTGATTCGCGGCCATTGCCGGGACCCTTCACATAGGCCTTCACCTTGCGCAAGCCAAGGTCGTATGCAACCTTTGCACAATCCTGGGCAGCCATCTGGGCAGCGTAGGGAGTGTTCTTCTTTGAGCCACGGAAACCCATTTTTCCGGCAGAAGACCAGGAAATGACCTGACCCTCGCTGTTGGCCAAAGAGACAATGATATTGTTGAACGAGCTATGTACGTGGAGCTGACCCATTGCGTCAACTTTCACTACTCTCTTCTTTGTAGCAACTGCTTTCTTTGCCATATCACTTATTATTTAGTAGCCTTTTTCTTGTTTGCAACAGTCTTCTTCTTGCCCTTACGTGTGCGAGCATTGTTCTTCGTGCTCTGACCACGCACGGGAAGACCATTACGATGACGAACTCCACGATAGCAGCCAATGTCCATCAGGCGCTTGATGTTCATCGTAATCTCAGAGCGGAGGTCACCCTCGACCTTATACTCGGCACCGATAATCTCACGAATCTTACCTGCCTCGTCGTCTGTCCAGTCAGTAACCTTCTTGTCCTTATCTACGCCTGCCTTTTCAAGGATCTTGGCGGAGCTACTGCGACCTATACCGAATATATAGGTCAAAGCGATTTCACCTCGTTTGTTCTGAGGCAAATCTACACCAACAATTCTAATTGCCATATACTATACTTTTCTAATTTGCGATAATGACTAACCCTGACGCATCTTGAACTTAGGGTTTTTCTTGTTAATAACATACAAACGGCCCTTGCGACGTACTATCTTGCAGTCTGGGGTGCGTTTTTTCAAAGAAGCTCTTGTTTTCATATTGATGTTTTTATTTATATCTGAATACAATACGTCCCTTTGTCAGGTCATACGGACTCATCTCCACCTTGACCTTGTCGCCAGGAAGTATCTTGATGTAATGCATCCTCATCTTGCCGGAGATGTTGCAGATTATCTTCTGCCCTATCTCGAGTTCTACTCGGAACATCGCATTTGAGAGCGATTCCACAATCACACCGTCTTGTTCTATAACAGCTTGTTTTGGCATATTTTGTTTAATTAGTCTTTTCTATATCATCGAAGGAAGACAGAATCTCCAACTCCCCTTTATGCACCGCTATCGTATGCTCGAAGTGGGCTGATGGTTTTCCGTCGCGCGTCCTGATGGTCCAGTTGTCCTCCGTCATGTATATCTTCGGACTGCCCATCGTTATCATAGGCTCTATCGCGATGCATAGGCCGCTCTTTATCATCGGGCCGTTGCCCTTCTTCCCGTAATTGGGGACCTGAGGGTCTTCATGCATCTTGCGTCCTATGCCATGACCCACGAACTCGCGTACGACTCCGTAGCCATGAGACTCGCAAAGTGTCTGCACTGCATAGCCGATGTCACCGATGCGCTTGCCTCGCTGGGCATTGGCGATTCCCTCGTAGAGAGCCTTCTTCGTGACATCCAGTAACTGAGCGACCTCATTGGTCACCTCGCCAACGCAGAACGTGTAGCAAGAATCTCCATTGAAGCCATTCAGCAGTACTCCACAGTCCACCGACACAATATCTCCGTCCGCTAACGGCGTATCGTTTGGAACACCATGCACCACAACATCGTTAACCGAGGTGCAAATCGACGCAGGAAACGGTGTGCCCCCGCAAGGATTGGGGAAGTCTTTGAAGGTTGGCACCCCGCCGTTGTCGCGTATAAATTCTTCCGCTACCCTATCCAACTCCTTTGTCGTGACACCTGGCCTGATATGTTTCCCCACTTCGGCCAGGGTCTTGGCAACAAGCTGGTTGGCAGCTCGCATCAATTCTATCTCGTCTTCTGTCTTAAGAAATATCATCCGCTGGTGACTATTCCTTAACGTGATATACCAGAGCGGCCATGAATGCGGCCAGAGCTCAACAGGCCATCATAGTGCCTCATAAGCAAATGACTCTCAATCTGCTGGAGCGTATCGAGAACCACGCCGACGAGGATGAGGAGGGATGTGCCGCCGAAGAACTGAGCGAACTCGGGCTTCACATTGAGCAATCCTGCGAAGGCAGGCATACAGGCTATCGCAGCCAGGAACAGAGAGCCGGGCAGCGTAATACGGTCCATAATCCTGTCGATGAACTCAGCGGTATCCTTTCCGGGACGTACGCCAGGAATGAAACCGTTGTTGCGCTTCATATCCTCTGCCATCTGAGTAGGATTCAAAGTAATGGCAGTATAGAAATATGTAAAGGCAATAATCAGCAGGGCAAAGACGATGTTGTACGCCCAACTTGTATGGTCAGAGAGTGCCATGAGTACTGGCGAAGCAGCCTGTCCGTTGGAAGCGAGACTGAGCAGTGTGATGGGAATGAACATAATGGCCTGTGCAAAGATGATAGGCATCACGTTGGCAGCAAACACCTTCAGAGGGATGTACTGACGGACGCCTCCCACCTGCTGTCCGGCAACCATTCTCTTGGCATACTGTACAGGCACTCTGCGAGTACCCTGCACCAGCATGATGGCTGCGAGGATGACTGCGAAGAGAAGCATAAGCTCAATAATGAACATCACAAAACCGCCACCCGACAAATTGGTCAGACGAGATAAGAATTCCTGACCGAATGCCTGAGGCAGACGGGCAATGATACCCAGCATGATGATGAGTGACACACCGTTGCCGATACCCTTGTCTGTGATGCGCTCGCCAATCCAGAGGATGAACATGCTGCCTGCTGCAAGGATAAAGGTGCTTGCAACGATGAACAGCCACGACCATTCAATGACGGCACCGGGAGACTGCACATTCAGGTTCACCAGATATGAAGGAGCCTGAACGAGCAAGATAGCCATGGTAAGCCAACGAGTATATTGGTTCATCTTACGACGTCCGCTCTCGCCCTCACGCTGCATCTTCTGGAAATAGGGAACGACGAAAGCGAACAGCTGGATCACGATGGAAGCCGAGATGTAGGGCATGATTCCCAATGCAAAGATGGATGCGTTGGAGAATGCGCCACCGGAGAACATGTTCAACAGAGACATAAGTCCCGTGTTGGTTTGTTCCTTCAGGGCGGTCAGAGCCTCCGGGTTGATGCCGGGCAGGACAATGAACGACCCGAATCGGTACATCGCAGCGAATGCCAGCGTGATGAGGATTCTGTTTCTCAGGTCCTCGACGTGCCAAATGTTCTTTAATGTTTCAAAAAACTTCTTCATCAGAATTAAAGTTTAGTTGCAGTACCACCTACATTCTGGATGGCTTCCTCTGCGGACTTCGAGAAGGCGTTGGCAACGACCTCGACCTTTGCGGTCAGTGTTCCATTGCCGAGGACCTTAACCAGTCCCTTAGCGGAAACCATTCCTGCAGCAACCATGTCCTCAATGGTAATCTTCTCCAGGTTCTTCTTCTCTGCGAGCTTCTGAATAGAGGAGAGGTTGACCACCTGATATTCCACACGGTTGATATTCTTGAAGCCGAACTTAGGCAGGCGACGCTGCAGAGGCATCTGACCGCCCTCGAAACCGACCTTTCTCTTGTAACCGGAACGAGCCTTGGCTCCCTTATGACCGCGGGTAGATGTACCGCCCAAGCCAGAACCGGGGCCACGACCAAGCCTTCTACGACTGTGAGTTGATCCGGCAGCAGGTTTCAAATTATTCAATTTCATAATGTAATCGACGTTAATTGTTCATAATACTATCAGCCTACCACCTTCACCAGATGATGAACTGCGTTAATCAAGCCACGGTTGGAGGCATTGTCTTCAATCTCAACAACCTGATTCAGTTTCCTCAGGCCCAGGGTGTCAAGAGTGGCCTTCTGGGTGCGGGGGGCGTGAATGCGGCTTCTTACTTGCTGTACTTTGATAGTTGCCATACTTTACCTCCTTATCCTCTAAATACTTTTTCTATGCTGATACCACGGTTGGCAGCCACGGTTCTTGCATCGCGCATCTCGGAGAGAGCTGCGATGGTTGCCTTCACCAGGTTGTGGGGGTTGGAAGAACCCTTTGACTTGGCCAGGCAGTCCTTGATGCCCACGCTGTCGAGAACGGCACGCATAGCGCCGCCGGCCACAACGCCTGTACCTGTGGATGCAGGCATGATGAGTACACTGGCACCGCCGAACTTTGCGGCAGCCTCGTGAGGCACTGTACCGTTCAGGACGGGAACCTGTACGAGATTCTTCTTGGCAGACTCTACACCTTTAGCAATAGCTGCGGTGACTTCACCAGCCTTACCAAGACCCCAGCCGATGATACCTTTCTCGTTACCAACAACAACAATAGCGGCGAAGGTGAACGTGCGGCCGCCCTTCGTAACCTTGGTTACGCGGTTGATTGCCACGAGCCTGTCCTTCAGCTCCATTTCGCTGTTTATCTTAACTTTATTTGCCATAATTCATTAGAATTTAAGTCCACCGTTACGTGCTGCATCAGCAACTTCCTTCACTCTGCCATGATAGAGGTAACCATTGCGGTCGAAGACGACTGTTGTAATGCCTGCCTCGAGAGCTTTCTTGGCAACCATTTCGCCGACCTTGGCAGCCTGTTCCTTCTTGGGGCATGTCTCCATGCCGAGGGAGGAGGCGCTTACCAGAGTGGTACCGGTCATATCATTAATTATCTGAACATATATCTGCTTGTTGCTTCTGAAGACAGACATGCGGGGACGCTCTGCAGTACCAGAAATCTTATTGCGAACTCTGTACTTGATCTTGATTCGTCTTTCTAATTTAGTTGTCATAATCTTACAGTTTTAGATGTTACTTGGCACCAGCTGACTTGCCGGACTTTCTGCGGATCTGCTCGCCGAGGAACAGAATGCCCTTGCCCTTGTAAGGCTCCGGCTTACGGAAAGAGCGAATCTTGGCACACACCTGCCCCAGGAGCTGCTTGTCGCAGGACTCGAGGATAATCTGGGGGTTCTGGTTTCTCTCAGACTTCGTCTCCACCTTGATTTCAGAGGGGAGCTGGAAGAGGATGGGATGTGTGTAGCCGAGCGCGAACTCCAGGAGGTTTCCCTGGTTGGAGACACGATAGCCTACGCCGACAAGCTCAAGCTGCTTCTTGTAGCCCTCGGAAACGCCAACAACCATGTTGTTGATGAGAGAGCGGTAGAGGCCATGGAATGCCTGCTTCTGCTTTTGCTCGACGGTGTCGTTTTCTTCAACGATCTCGAAAGTTACCTCGCCGTCGGCGACGTTGACCTTGATGGACGGGTCGACTGTCTGCGACATTTCACCCTTGGGGCCTTTCACGGTAACCTTGTTGTCATCACTGACATTGAAAGTCACTCCGGCAGGAATGCTTATGGGCAATTTACCTATTCTTGACATAATGTATTCCTCCTTCAATTAATAGACGTAGCAAAGGACTTCGCCGCCAATCTTGAGGTCGGCAGCCTCCTTGTTCGTCATTACACCCTTAGATGTGGAAAGGATAGCGATACCCAGTCCGTTGATAACTCTCGGCATATCCTTGTAGCCGGTGTACTTACGCATACCGGGCCTGGATATACGGATCAGCTTCTTGATAGCATTCACCTTGTTGACGGCGTCATACTTCAAGGCAATCTTGATTGTACCCTGCGGGCCGTCGTCCACGAACTTGTAGTTCAGGATGTAGCCCTTGTCGAAGAGAATCTTTGTGATTTCCTTCTTCAAATTTGACGCAGGCACTTCCACAACCCTGTGCTTGGCCTGAATTGCATTGCGCAATCTCGTCAAATAGTCTGCAATTGGATCTGTCATATAAATTTTGAATTTAATTAATCGGGACTCTCCCGACAATATTAAAATTGAATAGTTTGGTCACCCGCAACCGTTCCGTCAGAAGGAATCAGGAAGAATGGAAAACACACCGTGCCGCGTTGGCTAACACACCGTGCCGCGATGGACGACGCACCGTGCCGCGTTGGACGACACACCGTGCCGCGTTTTTCCACGGCCTTGTGTCCTTTCCCGTCCGCCCCTCAAAGCCATGCCGGTGGTACGATAGCGGTTAACCGTCTTTAGAACTTACCAGCTCGCTTTCTTCACGCCGGGGATGAGGCCGCTGGAAGCCATTTCACGGAACTGAATACGTGAAAGGCCGAACAGGCGGATGTATCCCTTTGGACGACCGGTGAGCTTGCAACGGTTGTGAAGACGGATGGGGTTGGCGTTGCGGGGGATAGCCTGCAGCTTCTGTGCTGCCTCATATGCCTCGACGGGGTCGCCGCCGTTCACAATCTTCTTCAACGCTGCACGCTTCTCAGCATACTTGGCCACGAGCTTGGCTCTCTTCACCTCGCGGGCCTTCATTGATTCTTTTGCCATATCGTTTAGTCGTTTTTAGCGTTCTTAAAGGGGAGGCCGAACTCCTTGAGCAGAGCATAGCCCTCTTCATCAGTCTTCGCAGAGGTGACGAACGTGATGTTCATACCCAGGATGCGCTCGATGGTGTCGATGTTGATCTCGGGGAAGATGATCTGCTCCTGGATGCCGAGGGTGTAGTTGCCGCGGCCGTCCAGCTTGCTCTCAATACCCTTGAAGTCACGGATGCGGGGCAGAGCCACACGCACGAGCTTCTCAAGGAACTCATACATTCTCTCGCGACGCAGTGTCACCATGACGCCAATAGGCATCTTCTTACGCAGCTTGAAGTTAGCGACGTCCTTCTTGGACACCGTAGCAACGGCCTTCTGGCCGGTGATGGCGGTAAGCTCGTTGATAGCAACGTCGATAATCTTCTTGTCAGCTGTTGCCATTCCCAAGCCCTGATTGATGACAATCTTCTTCAAAACGGGAATCTGCATTGCAGAAGTGTAGTTGAACTGCTTCTTCAGTGCAGGAGCAATGCGCTCGGCATATTCTTTCTTAAGGCTTGCAGTATTTGCCATTATTTACATCTCCTATTATTTAACAGTTACATTCATAGCCTTGCCGTTGGAACGGACAGCCTTGCCGCCCACAACAGGGTTGAGCTTTGAAACTTGAATGGGAGCTTCCTGCTTGATGATACCTCCCTGAGGGTACTTGGCACTGGGCTTCTGGCTCTTGCTGACCATGTTGACACCCTCCACTATGGCGCGCTGCTCCTTGACGAGCACCTGTAACACTTTACCCGTCTGACCCTTGCAGTTGCCAGAGTTGACGTAAACTGTATCGCCTTTCTTAATGTGTAACTTACTCATTTACTGAAATCATTAATTGATTAAAGAACTTCGGGTGCCAGTGAAACCACCTTCATGTTGGCGGCTCGCAACTCACGAGCGACAGGGCCGAAAATACGACTGCCACGCAACTCGCCTGCATTGTTCAGAAGAACGCAAGCGTTATCATCAAAACGGATGTAGGAACCGTCAGCACGACGGACTTCCTTCTTGGTTCGTACAATCAAGGCCTTGGATACTGTACCCTTCTTAACTTCACTGGTGGGGATTGCGCTCTTCACAGACACTACAATCACATCACCTACAGACGCATAGCGACGGCGGGTTCCGCCAAGCACGCGGATGCACATAGCCTCCTTCGCACCGCTGTTGTCTGCTACTACTAACCTGGATTCTGCCTGTATCATAATTACTTAGCTCTTTCAACGATTTCTACTACTCTCCACCTCTTGGTCTTGCTCAAGGGGCGGGTTTCCATAATCAGGACGGTGTCACCCTTATGGCAGTCGTTCTTCTCGTCGTGAGCATGATACTTCTTCGTCTTGGAAACGAACTTGCCATAGATGGGGTGCTTCTCCTTAAACTTTGCAGCCACAACAATGGTCTTGTCCATCTTGTCGCTTACGACAACACCTGTTCTCGTTTTCCTTAAATTTCTTGCTTCCATGTCTAAGACCATTTATTTGTTCAACTCTCTTTGGCGAAGCACTGTCTTGAGGCGTGCAATGTCACGACGCGCAGCCTTAATCTGAGCACTGTTTGCCAAGGGCGATACTGCATGGTTCAGGAGCATCTGCTTGTAGTTGGCCTGCTCCGTCTGTATGCGCTCTGCCAAATCGGCAGTAGTCATCTCCTTTATTTCTGCAATCTTCATAACTATGCGTTTTTGTCGTAATCACGTCTAACAATGAACTTCGTGGTGACCGGCAGCTTCTGAGATGCCAGACGAAGTGCTTCCTTGGCTATTTCGTAAGAAACGCCTTCAATCTCGAAAATGATGCGGCCCGGAGTGATGGGGAACACATATCCCACGGGATCACCCTTACCCTTACCCATACGCACGTCGGCAGGCTTCTTGGTGATTGGCTTGTCGGGGAAAATGCGAATCCAACTCTGTCCCTCACGTTGCATATAACGTGTCATGGCAACACGGGCAGCCTCAATCTGGCGAGCGGTAATCCAGTGCGTCTCAAGAGACTTGATGCCAAAGGAGCCGAATGCCAACTGGTTGCCACGCATGGCGTTGCCCTTACAACGACCTTTTTGCGGTCTTCTGTATTTGGTTCTTTTCGGTTGTAACATGATAATCTGATTTTAGCGATTGTTGTTCTTCTTACGACGGAAGTTCTTTCTGTCGCCACCGCCGAAATTGCGGCCACTGTCCTTCTGCTGGGCAAAGTTAGGAGCAAGGTCCTTCTTGCCATAAACCTCACCACGGCAAATCCACACCTTGATGCCAAGCAGGCCGACCTTTGTCAAAGCCTCTGACTGGCAGTAGTCAATGTCGGCACGAAGAGTGTGCAGGGGAGTACGACCTTCCTTGAACATCTCGGAACGGGCAATTTCTGCACCGTTGAGACGACCGGAAATCAGAACCTTGATACCCTCTGCGCCAGCACGCATGGTGTTCTGGATAGCCATCTTGATGGCACGACGATAAGCGATCTTGCCTTCCACCTGGCGAGCGATGTTGTTGGCAACGATAACAGCGTCAAGCTCAGGCCTCTTCA
>Ga0247610_10004202_pt1 | contig 15471 bp, 9 predicted proteins | sample 174DNAGHGhighgp2_FD_193483 | JGI IMG/M metagenome (GOLD analysis project Ga0247610, IMG submission 193483) | Sheep rumen microbial communities from Palmerston North, Manawatu-Wanganui, New Zealand - 1742 DNA GHGhigh gp2 | ecosystem: Host-associated > Mammals > Digestive system > Stomach > Rumen ... | reverse complement strand
AAAGGTCCGCAGATCGCATATCTGTGACCCATATAAACCTGTGTGAAGTTGAGCGGCATGAAGTTCAAGAAGATTCCTGCAGCGCCCGCAAGGACCGGATCCTTCTTAAATTCATAAGCTGTCAGCGTCGTAAAGAGCACTGTGATAAAGCCAAGGAAGATCAGGCCCACGTTAAATACCAGGAGGTTGTAGCCGAAGATCTTAAACAGGACCGTCATGAAGTAATGGAATACGAGCTCGCGGCTTATAAGACCGATGTTCTCATCCCAGAAGATCAGTTCGAACCTCTTGCTCGTAAAGCACATTTTCCTGGCATCGAAAATATCCCACGCGCCGTCATCAAACAGTCCGTAAGTGTTCCATGGCGCATTATTGAAATTATAAAAATGCGTGAAGAAATAGATCACGGTGACGATCAAAAGGACCAGAAATATAGGCTTTTTGATGTCTGTCTTTCTGATATTCAAAGTCCCGAGTTTGCGGAATGAGAGCACGAGCAGAATGATCGCTGCAGGCCACGTGAAATATGTGATGAAATTGTCCTTAAAGACATCAAGATACATCAGAAGCGTGACCAGGAAATTGATCACTGCAAGGATCACCGATGCCAAAAACAGCTTGCGGTCGAGCTTTTCTATACTCCCCTTATCGATAAGCTTCACACCCATACCGTACTCCCCGACATTTATTTAATACAAGAAGTATAGCAGTAAAACAAGATAATGGCATTTGAGAATTATAAGCCCGTTTTTTGCGCCGCGCTAAGCCGGGATAATCGCGTTCTGCAGGAAAATCTAAAGTTTTCCATCCGTGTTTTTACACCAAAACGATATTATTTCGAAATGGTGTAAAAGCCGGTGTTTCCCATTACATATTCACTTCCCTGTCCGCGACTGACTCCGCGAACGTCCTGTCATGCTCAACGAAGAGCATTGTAACATTGTTATCTTTGACCAGACGCTCGATCTCGGCGCGCATATAGACGTCGATGTAGTTCAGAGGCTCGTCCCAGAGATATAGGTCAGCTTGCTCGCACAATGACAGGGCGATCATGACAAATTTCTTCTGCCCGAGCGACAGCGCTGAGACATCCCTATAGAGCATCTCCTTCGTAAATCCCATCTTGATCAGGATCGTCGAAAATATAGTCTTGTCGCACCCGCGCTCACCGGCAATGTCGTAAAGTGTCCCGCTAAGAGATGAAGTGTCCTGGCCGACATAAGATATCTTAAGACCGGGCGCGATATAGATGTCGCCTGAAGCGGTGATCCCTTCATCTTCGCCAAGGCCCGCCAGATACTTTATAAGAGTACTCTTGCCACACCCGTTCCTGCCCTGCAGGGATATCTTGCTTCCGCGTTCAACTGTCAGGTCAAAGCCCGTGACGACCGGTTCGCCGCAGCGCATCAGGGTAACATCCTTAAGGATCACAGGAGTCCTGTTGTGGTGCTCAGTGCCTGTGATCTTCAATGTTTCCGTACGTTCAAGGTCCTTAAGAAGGCTCTGCTTTTCTTCAAGTTTGCGCTCGTTGCGGCGCTCAAGGTTCTTGGCGGCAGACATTAATTTGCGTGCTTTCTCAGCTTCATATGCCCTCCTGAAATGATCCTCGGCGACCTTGGAAGGTGCCTTGCTGCGGTTCTTATAGCCTTCAGCCTTTGATGACCACTGTGCGTTTTTCTTCATGGCTGCGTCAATGGAGCTCATCTCTTTTCTGAGCTGGTCATTTCTTGCGCGCTCACTTTCCATGCGCTGCTCATTATTCTCCCACCACACTGAATATGAAGCGCCGACAAGTTCAAAGCCGGTCTTCGTGATGACCAGTGTGTGGTCGGTGCAGCGGTCAAGAAATGCACGGTCGTGTGAGATCAGGATGAAGCCGTCCTTTGATGCGAGATAGTCGGCGACTGCCTCGCGGCCGGTCCTGTCCAGGTGGTTTGTCGGCTCGTCGATCAGAGGGTAGATGCCGTCAGAAGCAAAGAGGTTTGCGAGCATCAGCTTGGTCCTCTCGCCGCCTGATAATGTCTCCATGGGGCGCCACATGATGTCCGGATCGGCGCCCATCAAGTTGAGCTCTTTGCGGACGCGCCAGTCCTCATTTTCGGGCAGTTCCGTTATTGGGAAAAGAATGGTCTCAGGCACACCCGTGATCGTTCCACTGTAAGGCAGTTCGCCTCTTAAGAGCCTGAAAAACGTGGTCTTTCCCCTGCCGTTCCTTCCTGCGAGGGCGAGCTTCCATGAAGTGTCCAAAGCAATGGTGACATCTTCAAATAAGGTCTTCTCAGACCCGTCGTATCCGAATGTTAAATTGTTGATGTTGATTGTTGGCATATTGATTCTCCTTGTCCGAAAAATCCTCTGCCGGATAAATCAAAAGCCGCGACAACATGGAAGCGGCCGCGGCTTATAAAATTGCAATATAAATGAACACACAAAAACAGACTTATCCGCGAGGCAGTTATTAAACTATCAGCAGATTGTCTTCCTCATTGGTGTTCCTCCGTCTTTAATATTCTGCCGTGATAATACAGCACCGGAACAGAACCGTCAAGAGAACTGTTACAAAGGGCGTAACCAAATTCACACAGGTTTCACTCAGACTTCACTTAGATTTCGCCACATTTGTTTCCGGGCGGATGCTATACTTCGGTTGGCAAAAGGGAAAGCGCTGTTCATATCAGGAAATGCGCTGGAGAAGAATAGCGCTTCCCGGAGTGCCGGTAAAGATCCGGCACGTGATTTTACCAGCTGCCGGAATGGCAACCCCTCCTCATAACCCCTCCCTTTAATATTTTTAACTCACCCTTTTTCTGATACAATTATTCTGGCAGCGCGGGAACACCGCGCCCACGGAATGAGGGAACTTAAGAAGGTTTAAGGAGTAAGGGTTATGGGTAACATTTTCAATACAAGAAGTGATATTGATAAGCGCGAAGAGCAGGAGAGGATCGAGGCGATGAACGTCGCTTACGGCAACGCACCTGTTGCAAAAGATGATCAGGGTTCAGCACCTGTTGCCGGCCCTGCAACGATCGATACTGCAACACTTACAAATCAGACCACATCAGACAACAAGTGCCCTTCATGCGGCGCTACACTTGCTTATGATCCTGCCACGGGCGGGCTTGTATGCAACTTCTGCGGAAACACGGTTGAGCTCAAGACCATGCCGGTCGCTCCGGGCATCGGTTATACACTTGATTCACTCCAGAACAATCAGGGCCGTCATCTCATGATGACTGACAGCAAGCTCCTTATCTGCGGCACCTGCGGCGGTCAGTTCCTTGCAGACAAGAGCTCACTTTCCGGTCTCTGCCCTTACTGCGGATCCAACTCCATTACAGAATCGGGCAACACATCCGGCATGCTCGAACCTACCGGCGTCATTCCTTTCAAGATCAGCAAGGATGAAGCCCAGAATATCTTCAGGCAGTGGATCTCAGCCAGAAGGCTGGCCCCTCTTGATCTCAAGAATAATTCTGAGATCACAGACCTTGTAGGCGTTTATGTTCCTTACTGGGTTTTCGACTGCGACACATATACCCCCTACAAGGGAAAGTTCGGAAAGACTTACGGCAGCGGTGACGACCAGTACACGAAGTACCACAAGTCCGAAGGCGTCTGCAAGATGCCTGTAAAGAACCTGACTCTCATGGCATCAAGCAGGCTCGAAAAGGATGCTTACTGGAAGTCAGTCTCCAAATTTAATTTCAATTTCATGAAGAAATACGACCCGAATCTCCTTGCAGGTTTCTGGTCAGAGAGCTACACAGTTGACGGTACTACAGCCTGGCAGACAGCCATGGGCAAGATCTATGACATGATCCACAGGAGCATCAAGAACCTCGAGAATGCCGACGTCGTTGCTAAGATCGACATGAAGCCTGAGGCTTCAAATGTAAGAGCCAAGTATGTTCTGGCACCGATCTGGATCACTTCTTTTGATTATCACGGCACGATCTACCGTGTCCTTATCAACGGCCAGACAGGCAATATCGTAGGCACATGGCCGAGATCGCTCAAGAGGATCTTCATCATTATCGGTATCGTCGCAGGCGCTCTTTTCAGCCTCAGCCTCATACGTGCCCTGATCGGATCCATTATTCAGTTGATCTCTTCGTTCGGCGGATAACCCTCCGATTGCCTCAAATTCGGATTGAAAGCCCTTAATGTTAGGGGTTAAATGTTTTTTGATGCGTTTTTTTACGCAGTTAATGGGGATAAATCTAAAATATTGGGGGATTTCTAGTCATGAAAAGACCTATAAAGAAAATGGGGGCTGCCCTGATGGCAGCTTCTCTCTTTGTCTCTGTTTTCGCATGTGGATGCACGGATAAGAAGAAAAATGCACTCAAAGATGAATCCGGCCTTGTCTTAAGCGGCAAGATGCCTGATAAGCTTCCCGACGGACTCTCATGGTATGACTTTGCTGAAGATACAGCGATCTTCGATTATCTGGCAGAAACCATAGGCGGATATTTCGTATCTGATATTACCTGGTTTAATGACCACACCTGGGCCTTCGTCTCAGAGACTGAGCCTAAGGAACCCGTCTATCACATTATGTCGTTTGATAAGAGCAATAAGCCGGCAGCGGATTTTGTCATCAGAAATGAATTCGGCGATAACATCAGTCTTGAGAGTTTGGTCTTAGGAGATCGTCTGTATATCGATGGTTACGATTTTACTTCGCGTGAACAATACCTCTACCCTGTTGATGAGAGTACAGGAAGCATCACGCCTGAGAACAAGATACTCCTGACAAAGAGTTCAGAGGACAGTTATGCTTCCAGCAGATTTGCTTTTGTAGGAAGTGATGCCGCTGTTCTTAAACAGGGACAAAACATAAGCGTTGAACTCGTTGACCTTTCGACCGGCACGGTAAAAAAGAAAACGCCCCTCGATAATCTGTCCAGAGATTTCCACATCAAATTTGCCGAGGGCATCCTCTGTGCCGGAAATAACAAGGTCGTTGTCTGGGGCAGCACTTCCTCGAACTATAATTTCGGCCAGATAAGGTATTGCCTGGTCGACCTGGAAACAGGCAAAATAAGTGCTCTCGATGAGATGGAATATATTAACATACCGCTCCGTAATCTCACTTACTGCAACGGTAATCTCGTAACAGTCACTGACGGCGGCGTATACAACATCGACGTGGAAGGCGGCACATGCAAAATGGCACTGTCTTTTAACTGCTCCGTCTGCAACAGATACCTTGCCAGCAAATCGGAATTAAAGTATGCAGATGATAATACGTTCCTGTTCAGTTATTCATTAGGATATGCAGGCGCGAACCGGATTCCTTTCGCGATCTGCACATTCACCAAGTCAAGTGAGTATCCTGCAGCAGGCAGGAATATCCTTACTGTCGCATCTACTGAAGATCTCGACTACAGCATTTCCGAAGCAATAATGCGCTTTAACAGCGAAAGCGATACATCTTTCATGCTTTTCGACAACCGTTATAAAACAAACAGTGAGATCGACTACACAAATACCGATAATACGGACCAGGCGGCTCTTAAAAACCTCAATTCCTATGCGGCAGTATCAGACCGTCTGACGATGGATATTCTCGCAGGCGAAGGTCCTGATATCCTCATTACAAACGGTGCGAATGAACAGCTCTCCAAGAAGGATTATTTCATTGACCTCTCTGACTATCTGAAGAATGAGAGCGGTGTCAGTGAAGCTGATTATTTCACGAATGCCATCGAGGCTTCGAAGTTCAACGGCTCGCTTTACCAGCTCCCAATAGGCTTTTATGTTGACTGCATCCTGGCTCCCTCTGATGCGTTCGGAAGCAAGAACGGATTAACATTTGAAGAATATATCCAAATGGTAAAGACAGTCTGCAACGGCACTGATCCCTTGTACGATCACCAGCTGGCTTTCTCGAGAACAGAAGTCGCAACGAAGCTTTTCGCAAACACGAGCGAAAAGTACATCAAGGACGGAAAGATCGATGTGAACAATAATGATTTCAAAGCGATCCTTGACTACTGCAAAGAGCTTCCCGCCAAGGGATATTACGAGGGCAAAGACGTAGATCAGGAATGGGAAGATCTGATGACTGCCAAAGAAAACATGCGTGTCCAGCCCACAGTAGTATACGGCTTTTACGAGTATGAAGCATTTGCCGAAAAGTTCAAAGGTGCTGTGATCTGCGGCTATCCATCAGTTGACGGCAGGCCCGCAACGATCGGTTCGGACATGGCAGTTTCCATCTCTTCGCATACCTCAGACGAGAGCTCATGCAAGAAGTTTTTAAGCATTCTTCTCTCGGAAGATATCCAGAAGACACTCTTCATGAATATCCCGATCAACAAGAAATGCGCCAGAGATATCGCACTTCTCGAAATCGAAGAACACAACGGAAGTGTTGATGCTAACGAAGGCAACAAGTTTGCAAAAGCAGGAAAGAAGCTGGATACCGCGCTTGCCGACAAATATATCGAACAGCTCTCAACAGCTACAACATCCAGCTTCGTTTACCACAGCATCTCGCTCATTATCTATGAAGAGATCCCTGCATATTTTGAAGGCCAGAAATCTTTTGAAGATGTCGCGAAAGTAATAAACGACAGAGCACAGAAAGTTCTGGATGAGAGGAAATAAGAACCCTCTCATCCAGCTGCATTCAGAGGCGTATTTACACTTCCACATTAACAATCCTGACATAGCGGCTTAACGCATATTCTCCGTCGTGGCATTCGCCCGGGAAATATGCGCTCATGTCAGCAGCTTTTGTAACGCGGATGAGTCCGCACTGTGTGAATAATTCCGCGAGATGTTCCCTGTCTTCCTTCGGGCAGATAAGGCCTGCAGTCTGGAGATGGAATCTTCCTTCATAAAGGACCTTGCCGATGTTCTCCCTGGGCAGGGGCTTTACCAGAACATTGCACATCATGGGTGATAATTCGAGATCGCTGTCAGAGGAGATTATCACGCTGCAGCCCTTTCCTCTGATAACATTATCGTGCTTCTCTTCCTCGCCAAGATATGCCTTCAGTCTTTGCGTATAGGACACGAGAGTATCTCTTGCCCTGACGCCGATCTCCTCGGTCTTATTGCCGTTGACTGCATTCTCCAGTATGGGCAGGAAACGCATGCCGAATGCCTTTAATTCCTCCATGTCAGAAGTGTCCAGATATATCACCTGGCAGCTGCTGCAGAGGAGCTGCTTGGTCTGTGCGATGTGCTTTGCAAGGCCTTCCAATTCTTTACCGGCATCCTCAGCTTCATTTAGTTTTGTGATGTAGCAGAAACCAAGTTTCTGGCCCCATTCAATTATCTTTACGCCGGTCGGCGCGAGGCCTCTGACGGCTTCTATTGCCATGTCGCTTCCCCACACGCTTACAGCATTGGAGAGGTCAGCCATCTTGCGCATGCCCTGGATGTCTGATGAGGATGTGTCGAAAACATAGATATAATCCTTCAGTTCAGGACGGTATTCGATAAGCTGCATTATGAGCTTTAAAGACAGTCCGTTATCAGCTGACGGAAGCTTTAAGATGTTGATATTTCCGGTCATGAGGCCTTCTGCAAGTGAATATGCCGGAAGGAAATCCATATTGCCTGCAGCGATATGGAAGAGCACGCCCAAAGGCATTTTTCTGACCTTGATCTGATTAAATCCTTTGATGTATCCGGTCGTATATTCGAAAGTGTTTCCAAGTTCAGTCTCAAGCTTTTTGTGAAGGTGCTCTTTGGACAAAAGCACTTCAGCCTGTGCCTTATATGTGTCTACAACATCAGCCGGGAACGATGCAAGGAGCTCATCGAACTTGCCTTTAAGAAGATCATTTCTTAAGCACTCGACAGCTTCGATAACGACTTCGGGCGAGAGCTGCTTTTTTGCAAGGATTACGGGGATCTTTTTTTCGAGCTCTGTAAGAAGGCGGTCCTGTTCAGAACTCTCGTATGTCTTACCGTCGAAAAGTATCATACCTTCACCCCCTGCAAAATATCTGCCGCGCCTGCGGCACAGGTCTTAATGTCTTCAGGAGCAACACGTCCGACGATCTCCAGATAAGGGGATTTAACTCCGCATGGACAGGTGCTTCCGTCGTGCAGGATACCTAAGTCATCTGTCATAATTGACAGGATCGGCGTCGCTTTACAGAGAGGCGAGATAAGGTTAACAAGACCCGTCTTCCCCATCTCCAGAGGCTCTAAAGTATCAGGATCTCTTATAACGATATTGCTGTACACGGGAACATGGAAGTGGTGCGCGGCGCAGTCCGTATAAAGGATCGGATGCTCTACCGCACCGAAGAATTCAGTGATGTTTTCCTCATCGATATTGAGAGTTTTCTTGGCGAGCTTATAGAAGGTCTCCTTGTCGGCAGCCTCCTGATAGAACTGCTTCCAGCCGCCGCCCAGCATTATCCTCGAATTCTTTGGGAGCTTAAATGACAGGCCCCTTTCCTCCAATAATCTGAACAGGAAAAACGTATACGAAGGGAAACCCATGAAACGCACGGGAGCCTTGCCCTTCTCATATTTCTTAAGTGCTTCGACTATGCCGTCGAAGTCAGGCTTATAGCCGTCAGAAGTGTGCTTCAAGATAAACTTGCGGCTGATCGCAGGCGCCAGGAACGTAGTAAGATAGGCAGTCTTCGCGACTGCGGTCTTATTCGAACGGTGAGGCTTATAACCCATGACGATGTAGCGGCATGGCCTGAAAGACATGATGCCGTGATATCTCGTGACCTTGATGGACATACGCAGAGCTGCCATAAGCGCACCGAATTCAAAGCGCACGTGACTCATCTTTCCGCTCGTTCCGGACGACGTTGCCATGACCATGTAGCGTCCGGAGCGGAAGTCATGCTGCTTCATCAGCATCGTAGGTATCACAGGCAGATCTTCCACACCTTTGATATCTGAGACGCCTTTGATACCAAGGCCTTCGCTGATTTTCCTGTAATCATCACAATGCGTGATCAGATGACTGTAATTCTCTTTACATGCGTCGAGAAACAACTGCGTTCTTGTACAGTCGTAAGGATCCTTGCTCGCGAAAAGCTTTCTTCTCAGCTTCATAAAAAACACCCCGGAAATACAAAGCCAACACCAACAATGTTCATTATAGCATTTGATACTTATGGCGCGAAACTGCCATAAAAATCAACGGTCTTATAAAAATGTACACAAAAAATACATATCACAATGCTATTCTTATATTGGACGGCATCAATCCAACTGGCCGTCTTGGGGAGAAAGGAGTTGGTAATATGAAATCCCTAACAAAAGTAGCAGCGGTAACGCTTGCTGCTTCGATTCTGTTATCGATGGCAGCTTGCAGTAAGAAAAAAGAAGGAGGTCACAGCGGTCGGAAGATAACGTCTGACATGACCTGGTATGAAGTGACTTCATATGATATTAATACCGGAGTAGACCCTGATAAGGAAATCGAAAGCTCCTATACAGAGAAGTGCGGCCTTGATGATGATTACTTCATTCTCAAGACGCAGGGCAGCTATAAAACACCTGCCAATTTCGATGAGACAAAAGACAATTACTCAGCTTATCAGATTTCAACATTATCAATAGTCGACAGAAAAGCCAAAAACACTCTGAAGACAGTTGATCTGACCAAGCTTTTTGAATCCAATGAATACGTTGAGAATGTCAATTACTCAGACGGAAAGATCTATCTCACCATATCCGGTTATAATCTGGAAACCTACGAAGCTACCAGAAAAAAGGTCACTATGGATGTGAAGACCCAGGAGATACTTAATTCCGAAGTTCTTGAAGCAAATACCGCCTCGATCATCGGCACTTACAAGATCGGCAATCATATTGTTGAATCATTTATGGACTGGAATTCAGAGACAGCTTCTCCTTTCTTAAACGTTACTTCACCCGACGGTAAGACGACAAAAATCGATATTCCAAACGATCTGGGAAAAATAGATTACCTTCAGAATATCGTACCGCTATCAGATAAAACGGCTTTGATCATGGCTTATGTCACGGGTTCTACCGGAGTAGTTTACCTGGAACTTGATCTGGACAAAATGGCTGTCACAAGTCCTGATAAGAAAAAATATGAATGGCTGAATACAATAGACGTGTACGGCATGAGCGGTTTCTCTGACGGTAATATCTATGTAAAGAATACAAAAGGAATCGAAAAGGTTGATTTTAATAATAAGACCCGGGAACAGCTGTTAGATTTCAGCTGGTGCAATTATGAAAAGAATTCTTTTGAATATCTTCAGGTTGCAGATGTCAAAGATGGTACCTTTATTCTTTGTGGTGAAAAGGTCAGTGCACTTCCGTATGGCCAGCGTTACTTTACGGGTAACGGCGAATTCAGAATTCTTGAGCTGAAAGCAGCAGACAAAAATCCTCACGAAGGCAAGACAATATTAGAACTTCACTCCTCTTATGGTTATCTCAGTGACGTACTCTCCAGAGCAATATTGAAGTATAACCAGACAAGCACGGAATACTTTATCGAGGTCACAGACCGCTATACTCCGGAGGACATATACGACTACAGCGTCATTGACAACCCAGATGATATGGCTAATGCCAGTCTCAATTATATGGCCAACCTCAGCAGCAAGCTCTCGATGGATATTATGAACGGTGACGGTCCTGATATGCTCCTCAACGTCGACTATTATCATCAGCTTAAAAACGATAATTACCTTGCAGATCTGTCCTCACTTGTCTCAGGTATGAGCAAAGAGAAGTACTTCACCAATGTTCTCGATATCTCGAAGGTTGACGGCAAGCTCTATAACATTCCGCTAAGCTTTTCTGTTATAGGAATCCAGACTGATCCCAAATATGCCCCGACAACCGGAACCGGCTTTACTACCGACGAGTATGCCAAGTTCATAAAAGAAGCTATGAACGGCAAGGATGTTATTCCGAATGGTCAGGCTCAATACTTCGGTTCACTCTTCAGCAACATGACCAATACATTCATCAAGAATGGCAAAGCTGACTTCTCGGGTCCTGAATTCGCAGCGCTCGCTGAATATGTCAAGGACAATGTTCCTGAGAAGAGTCGTAGTGAAAATGATGAATCATCCGCCGACTTTGATGGAATTACACTGCCTGAAATTGTGAACGGCGTCTTTGGCTCAGTCGGCACCTATTCAGATTATATCTCTAACATAGAGTCTACTAATGGCTGTACCGATCTGCTCGGTCTTCCTTCAATTGACGGACGCGGTCCGACGATCTCTGCTTCTGATTCGATTGCGGTTTCCTCCCAGAGCAAGTACAAGGATGCCTGCATGGAGTTCATTAAAATACTCATTTCTGACGATACACAGAAAGAACTTGCAACTCAGGGATACTTTGTCCTGAACCGCGATTCCTTCCGTGCGGTCGGCAAAGAAGCAGCAAATTACTTTAATAAATCCAGCGTTGCATTCCCATTCGGATACTATGGCAATGGAGAAATGCCTAAGAACAGAGTAACTTATTCGGAAGAGCACATCAAAGCTCTCGAAAAGACGATCGAATCGTGCTCATCCTACAATTCGGAAGACCCGGCGATCACCCTCATCCTTGTTGAGGAGATGCCCGCCTACTTCTCCGGTCAGAAGTCACTCGATGCAGTCGTTAAGATAGCCCAGGACCGTGTTCAGAAAGTCCTGGACGAGCGCAAGTAATTACTCCTACGGGTTAATACACAGCAATAAAAACGGGGTTGCCGGCACTTCGATCGGCAACCCCTTTTCTGTTCTCATAAGTTGTGACCCGATGCACCAGTCGGGTCACTCAAGAAAGGAGAACTTTGGAAAACACACATCGAAACACTTTTGGGGGAGGTATATGTTTCTTTGTTTGACCTTATTATACAAAAGCAATGGTGACAAAAAGGGGACACTATTAACGAAGTTGAGATAGTCGATTAATTGCCGGGTATATATTCCCACACCGAATACCGCTGTGGTTCTTTGTGGATATAATAGCCGCCCGCGCGGTATATATCCTCACGCCTGATCATGTTCCAGCCGGGTCTGTCATTAAGATAATATCCGCTCTGGTGATCCACGTAATAGTAGAGCCTGATCTTATGTGTAAGCTGCATCTCCAATAGATTTACAAACATCTTGAAGGTGTCGGTCTCCATCGGACGGTACATAAACAGCACGTTGTAGTCGTTGTAATCCAGCCCGAAAGCATCCCCTTCTATGATCTCGACATTAGGAAAACGCGATGTCCATTCCTTCGCGACAGATGCAACAGACGGATTAAGTTCTATTCCGGTGATCCTGCATTTGCAGTTATTGCTTAAGAGATATGCGATGACGCGCCCCTTGCCGCAGCCGATATCGATGAAGGAATCTTCAGGCTTGGGATCAAGATCTTCCATGACCTTCGCAAGACCAAGATAGGGCGCCGACTGGCTTCCCGTAGCACCGTGACTCTTTGCAAAAGGAGTCGGAACAAACACACCGAGATTCCTCCCGCTGATCTTCTTGTCCTTGCCGGCATCAAGCATGCAGGATAGTTTATTGGATATAGCAACTATAGGGTTTAGCACTAGCGTAAATTCCTTTATTCGAAAAGGATTTAACTCTCTTTAAGCCACGAGTTCCGCAGAGCGCTCTGCGCTCGAGGACTGTCCGAAGTGGCAAAGAGAGTTAAATTCGCCTTTATAACCACTTCTTTTTCTTAAAGAATATCAGACTTACTACAACGATCAGGATGCTGAGAACGATCACTACCGGATAGCTGCCTTCCCACTTGAGCTCGGGCATGTATACGAAGTTCATTCCGTACCAGCCAACGATAAGTGTAAGCGGCATGAAGATCGTGGTTACGACCGTGAGGACCGTCATGATGCGGTTCTGCTTGATATCGAGCTGGGCCTTATAAAGGTCCCGGAGCTGCATGGTGTAGTCACGCAGAGACATAGAAGCTTCATGAAGTCTGTCGGCACGGTTTATAAACAGTCTGAAATATCTTAAATTCTCCAGCTTGAAGAAGCCGTTCTCGTTCTCTTCGAATTCCGATGCAAGATCCATGAGCTGCTCATAGTGGATACGGAGGTAACGGATATCGTTCCTGATGTCATTAAGGCGTCCTGACGGCAGATTCTCATCACCGTCAATAACAGCCTGCTCCATGTGATCGAGCTCGTCTTCATACTTCTCCATCAATCTCAGATCGTCTTTTACGATCTGGTCAAGGAAATCGTATAAGAAACGCTCGAGGCTCGGCATCTTCCATTTTTTCGTGCGCTGAACACCTTGGATTATGCTGAGAGCGGCACCCGAATTATCAATGAAGACAATGCCCTTCTCGTCCATAACGAAAGCGAACTTTAAGTCTTCGCCGGAAGGATTCTTACGGTCAGGGATAGAGAACGTTCCGGTCAATGAATCGTAGTTAACTTCGGCCTTGGTAAGGAATATGTCGTTCAGATCAGGCTCTATGTCCATGCCCATCTCAAAACTGTCCTTGTTCTTCATCCATTCTTCAGCAGAAAGAACTGCTACATACTGTTTGCCCTTGATCTCTTCTCTAGAAACCTTCTTTAATGTTTCTTCAATCGCGAAAAACACTTCAAACCCCTCCGTTATTTCCAGATCAACTCACATTTTATCAGCGAAATTAAGATCCGTCATCGTTTTCCTGCCAAGCTCCAGCAAGGCATCGTCGATCACTGCAAAAATAATACTTATCTCATAGTTCTTATTCGCATCTATAAAGTCCTTGCAGGACTGGAGCGCCTTCCTCCAGGCCTCAGCCTTCGGATAACCGTAGATGCCTGAAGAGATAAGCGGGAAAGCAATGGAATGCAGGCCGTTATCCTTAGCGACCTTAAGCGACTGCTTATAGGCGCTGTAAAGGAGCTGGGCCTCATTATAAGCGCCGCCGTTCCATATCGGACCAACAGCGTGGATCACATATTTCGCAGGAAGCCTGAAGCCGGGCGTGATAACGGCATTACCCGTGCTGCACTTCCCGATCTTATTGCACGCAGCCTGAAGCTCGGCTGCTCCTGCCGCCTGGAATATCGCGCCGCAGACACCGCCGCCGTTCTGAAGCCGCGAATTGGCCGCGTTTACGATCGCATCCACTTCAAGTCTTGTGATGCTTGTCTTCTGAATACTGATGCTGCTCATGTGGCATCCTCCGGGTATCAATATTTTTTAATAATACCCCATTATGCCTCTATGCGCACCACGAATCAGTTTATTGCCCCGCTTATCCCTGCTCCTGTTTATAGAGCTTGGTGCGGTTGTTCATCAGCTCTATTACACTGTCCAACGGTTTTTGATCAAGATAATATGCTTGGATCTCTTCCTTCGTGATCAAAAGGACCTGGCCGTCAACGCGGTAAATATCAGCCGATTTATATATCAGATTCAGGTAAGCATCAATGGCTGAGGCGTCTATCTCCGTGGTGGGAACCGGCTCACCTGCTCCCCTGTTCTTACTCTTTTCCCTCTGGCTCATATTTTTAAATTCTGCAACGGACTTGTTGTAACTCTCTACAGCGTCCTGACCAGACTTCTTAAGTGCCGCGAGATTGATGGAAGCATAGACAGGCTCTTTGCACTGGACGTCGTATGACATCATCATCTTTATAAATTCCCAGGCACCGTCCTTGTTAGCGGTCTGCGAAGAAATAGCTGCAGACGAGACAACAGATATTACTACTCCGTGATTACCTTTCGCCGAAGGGAAACCGTAGATATCATAGCCATTCGAATAAACACCGCCAATATAGTGCTGTATACCTTCCGTCTGAAGCTTCGTTACTTTAAATTCAGGCATGTTAAAATTCGGATCATCGTAATTTGCCAGACAATTCTGCGGTACTTTCTCTTTGCAGTAATTTGCCAAAGCAGCAAAATCCGGAGTATTAAAATCCCAACTGCCGTTCACATAAATATCTTTCGACATAGCTGTGAAAAGCAGAGAAAAGTATGCGGAACGGTCCATCTGATACGCCAGGTCATCAGCACCGTTATTTGCTGTAGATACCACCTTAGAATACTCATCGAAGGTATATCCAACTCCATTGGCAGGTGCATACTGAGCCGGCGCGGTAAGTCCGAGCGTGCTGAATTTTAAAGGCATCTGATAGAGCTTTCCTTCGCTTTTCGCGAGATTGATAACAGGCTCAATGTATTCTGCCATGTTGATCCCATTTCCGGAATTCATAAGATCAGTCAGATCACAAAGGTATCTGTCTTCATAAAGTTGCTGGATATCAAAAGCATTTACTATGACGTCCGGACCTTTGCCGTCCATAATGTCACGCATCAGCTCATTCGCTTTTTCCTGACGGGCCTTCTCTTCACTGTCTGCATCTTCGAAATAAGTACGTGAATAATCATAGGTCTTAAAGCCGGCATAATAATCCTTGCTGCCGGCATTGAACTCATAGATAGCCATGGCCAAAGTAGGAGGAATAACGTGGTCTTTAAACAACCCTATAGTTATCCTGCTCTTGCCCTCATTAGGATTGGTGGACGC
>Ga0247610_10004201_pt1 | contig 15474 bp, 19 predicted proteins | sample 174DNAGHGhighgp2_FD_193483 | JGI IMG/M metagenome (GOLD analysis project Ga0247610, IMG submission 193483) | Sheep rumen microbial communities from Palmerston North, Manawatu-Wanganui, New Zealand - 1742 DNA GHGhigh gp2 | ecosystem: Host-associated > Mammals > Digestive system > Stomach > Rumen... | reverse complement strand
CCTGCTTCATGTTTGAAGGGTCAACGATGGCAGAGTGCACAAGATTGCGCTTCTGCTTCTTGGTCTTCTTTGTCAGAATGTGGCTGTGGTAAGCGTGATTTCTCTTAACCTTACCTGTACCGGTGAACGAGAATCTCTTCTTAGCACCGGAGTTTGTCTTTACTTTTGGCATTGTTTTAAAATTTAAAATTATTAATAATAAACGACGGCTACGCATATACCGGGCGCGCCATCTTATTCTGTATCTTGCAATTTTTTCAGCGCCTCTTCGCTGATCTTGGCGTTGGCAAAGAGACCGCCATTGGCGGGAATCTCTGTGACGACCTCCGGCTGAGCAGCCTGCTGAGCCTTCTTCTGCTCCTTGATTTCAGCCTCGGCAGCCTCACGGTCACGGGCCTGCTGACTCTTCTTCTTCTCGCCAGCCTTCTTGGGAGCCAGATAGAGGAACATCTTCTTTCCTTCGAGCGAGGGCATGCCTTCTACCTTTCCGACTTCCTCCAGGTCGTTGGCAAAACGCAGGAGAAGCACCTCGCCCTGTTCCTTAAACAGGATGGAGCGTCCACGGAAGAACACATAGGCACGAACCTTGTTGCCTTCGCTAAGGAACTCCTTGGCATGCTTCAGTTTGAACTGATAGTCGTGCTCGTCGGTCTGGGGACCGAAGCGAATTTCCTTCACCTCCACCTTTACCTGCTTGGCCTTCATTTCCTTCTGGCGCTTCTTCTGCTGATAAAGGAACTTGGAGTAGTCGATGAGACGACAAACTGGCGGGTTGGCATTAGGCGAAATCTCCACGAGATCGACACCCTGATCGTGAGCCATATTCAGAGCATCACGGGTAGGAACAACGGTGCTGCCATTGTCACCGACGATGCGTACTTCACGTACTCGTATCTGTTCATTAATACGGTACTGTTGCTTCAATTTGTCATTCTTCATTCACTCCTTTTTATGAAATCGGCTGCAAAATTACTATAAAAAAATGAAAGAATGAAAAAATGAAGAAATGAAACTAACCCGCGCGCAAAGAATTATGAATATTTAACACATTGCGGATGCATTTCATTCTTTCATTCCTTCATTTTTTCATTCTTTTACTTCCATCAGAAATCTTTGGTCATTTCAGCGACACGCGCATTCACCTCATCGATGAACTCCTGAATGGTCTTCACGCTCTGTTCACCACCACCTTGAGGACGAACAGCCACAGTGCCATCGGCGGCTTCCTTCTCGCCGACAATCACCATATAGGGGATACGCTTCAACTCATTGTCGCGGATCTTACGACCCAGTTTTTCGTTACGCAGGTCGATGGTAGCACGAACTCCACCCATATCGAACTTCTTGGCGACCTCTTGTGCATAGTCATTGTACTTCTCTGAAAGCGGCAGAATAGCAACCTGATCAGGCGTGAGCCAGAGGGGGAAGTGACCACTGGTATGCTCAATCAACACAGCACAGAAACGCTCCAGACTTCCGAACGGCGCACGGTGAATCATCACTGGCGTCTTCTTTGTGTTGTCCTCATCGGTGTATTCAAGTTGGAAACGCTTGGGCAGATTGTAGTCCACCTGAATGGTACCCAACTGCCAGCGACGACCGATGGCATCCTTGATCATGAAGTCCAGTTTCGGGCCATAGAAGGCAGCCTCGCCGTATTCCACTTTTGCGGGCAAGCCCTTCTCCTGACAAGCCTCCACAATAGCCTTCTCAGCAAGAGCCCAGTCCTCGTCGGTACCCACATACTTCTCATGGTCGTTAGGGTCGCGAAGACTAATCTGAGCCTCGAAGTTGAATCCGAAGGCTGTGAGCACGATGCCGATAATATCCATCACATTGAGGAATTCCTGCTTCACCTGATCTGGGCGACAGAACAGATGGGCATCATCCTGCGTAAACGAACGTACACGGGTCAGTCCGTGGAGTTCTCCACTCTGCTCATAACGGTACACTGTACCAAACTCGGCAATACGCAGGGGCAGGTCACGATAGGAACGGGGCTTCCAAGCGAAAATTTCGCAATGGTGAGGACAGTTCATGGGCTTCAGCATATACTCTTCATCCTCCTCAGGCGTATGGATGGGCTGGAACGAATCCTTGCCATAATGGGCATAGTGACCAGAGGTGACATAGAGATTCTTGGAACCGATATGCGGTGTGATAACTTCTTGATAACCAAAGCGCTTCTGAACTTTGCGCAGGTGATCCTGCAAGCGCAGACGGAGTTCAGTACCCTTCGGCAACCAGATGGGCAGGCCCTTACCTACCTTATCTGAGAACATGAAGAGTTCCATCTCCTTACCAATCTTACGATGGTCGCGTTTCTTGGCCTCCTCTAACATCTCAAGATACTCGTCGAGCATCTTCTTCTTGGGGAAGGAGATACCATACAGACGCTGCATCTGTTCACGGGTGGCGTCACCACGCCAGAAGGCACCGGCAACAGAGGTCAGTTTCACAGCCTTGATCTCACCCGTGTCCACAAGGTGCGGACCACGACAGAGATCAGTAAAGTTACCCTGTGTATAGGTAGTGATAGAACCGTCTTCCAAATCCTGATCGATGTGCTCGCACTTATAGGTCTGTCCGTCGGCAGCAAACTGCTTCAGGGCGTCGGCCTTAGACACCTCCTTGCGAACCACCGGCTCCTTCTTGCCAGCCAGTTCCTTCATCTTTGCCTCAATCTTGGGGAAGTCGCTCTCTTTGATGCTCTCGCCATCCTTCAGCAAGACATCATAGAAGAAACCGTTCTCGACAGCAGGACCGAAACCAAACTGGATGCCGGGGTACAACTCCTGCAGTGCCTCTGCCAACAGGTGGGCCGAGGTGTGCCAGAAGGTATGCTTACCCTGCTCGTCTTCAAACTTATAGAGTTCAATCGTTGCGTCCTCATTGATAGGACGATTCAACTCAACCGTCTCCCCGTTTACTCCACAACTCACAACGCTGCGTGCGAGAGCCGGAGAGATGCTCTCTGCAATCTGAAAGCCAGTCACGCCCTGCTCATACGAACGAACAGATCCGTCTGGAAAAGTAATGTTAATCATACCTACAATATATGTTTGAATTTGAAATTGCGTGCAAAATTACGAATAAACAAACGAATAACCAAATAATTTTAGACTTTTTCGAACCTACTTCACTTAATCAATCTTTTCAATGAACTGGCCCTGGGGTGTAAAACGCATATCTTCGTCATTCGACATTTCTATCTTATATCGTCAGGCAACCAAGCACTGCCAAATATATTCTTTCTCATCTTCAGTTACTTTAATGTTCTAATACTTCTGCAATTTTGTTGGCATTCATACTACGGGCACTGGCATCGAAGATTTCCTTGTAACGCCCGCCTTGCCGGTAGACATCATCTGGTTTTCCACTCTCAACCACACGGCCTTGATCCAAAACATAAATAATATCAGCATCGACAATCTGATGTTCACTACCAACAACCAACGGTAGGGTTTCACAATCCGAAGGATATAATATAACAATGTTCCTATGCCCATGACACTTTCATTTTTTACAATTTCACTTTTCGCGGTATTTCTTGATGACACTGTAAGCGGAATAGATGCCTAATTCACCGGCCTTACTCAAATCAGCCACCCCTTCTGCGGTCTTGTTGGTATGGAGATAGACAAGTCCACGGTTATAATAGGCCTCTGGGATGTTACCATCAACCTCCAAGGCACGACTGAAATCATCGAGCGCCCGATGATAGTCGTTCCGGATGGCATAAAGACAGCCCCTATTATAATAAAGGTATGGATTATGGGGAGCCAGTTTGATAGCCTCGCACAAGTCGCTGAGCACATTAGCCGACTTCAAGTCGATATTCGTACCTTGCGAAGCATTAAACTCGTTGATCTTCGCCTGACAGACAGCCCGTTGCCAATAAGCAAGCACTGCCGTAGAATCCATCTGGATGAGTGTCGAGAGGTCATCAATGGCACTGTCGAAATTCTGGAGGGCACTGTAAGCGACGGCCCGCTGCAACAGCAGAGGCTTGACAACGCTGTTCCCCTTGGCCTCACCAATGGCTACGGTGAAAGAATCAATAAAGGCAATATGACGGTTCATCCTGACCTCATCGATGTTAGGCTGCGTTGTGCCTATATGGATGGTGTGCGTTCTGGAGTGCTGGTTGAAGGCATCCACATCCTTGTCGAAGGCAATATACGAGCGTACGTCGTCATACTCGGCAAAGAATGAGAGGGCAAACATCGGTTGCCATACCATCTCCACCTGACGATTCTGTACCTTTCCCCGATAGTCACTCTTATACTCATGTTCCACCTGCTGCTCATCAGCCACAACCAACTGGTTATACTTGTCCGGGTCGGTATCACTCTTGCGACGCATCTGCCGCTTCGAGAGTCGGGGCTGTTTGCCGCCATAGCGCTTGTCCATCTGGGCTTTCAGGATACGGAACTCATCAGCCTCTGCCTGTCTGGTCATTCCTAAACGACGATAGCATGAGGCACGGTGATCAAGTCCGAACCAGAAATTGGGAAATTCCTCAATCACCTTCGAATAGTCACGGATAGCACCATTTAAATCACCCGTCTGTTCCAACAGCAAGGCGCGATTGAAGAGGGCCATCAGATTGTTGGGCTCCAGACGGAGTACGAAGTCAAAGTCCTCGATTCCACGATTGTCGTCACCCACCTGCGCACGCAGCAGTCCACGGTTATAATGACCGATGAAATTGTTGGGATCAAGATCCAGAGCCGTATCATAATCTGCCATAGCCCCTCGCAGATTATTCTGGTTATAGCGCGCCAAAGCACGATTAATGTAGTTGCCCGCATGCTTGGGCAGCAAGTGGATGGATTTATCGAGGAATCCCTCTCCCTCCTTCCATTTCTCACGAGCCAAACTGATAATGGCCCTTTCCGCCCAGATGCCGCCATCATACGGATCCAGTTCCAGACTCTTTTCCAACGATTTCACGGCGCTCGTCGTATCTTTCTGCAACAGATAGATTTCCGCCTGCATGGCATAGCCCCTGGCATAGTTCGACCAGCGGATCAGCATGGTATCAATCTCAGCCAGTCCACGCTCATAGTCTTTCTCGTTGATGCGACAGAGAATACGGTTATGCCAGAGGCCCTGATTGTCGGGATTATAACGGATGGCGCGGGTATAGTCGCCTATCGCCTCCGTGTATTTCTTCTGATTGATGCGACAGAGTCCACGCAACTCATAGATAGTAGTCACATACGGATTGCGCTCAATGGCTTCAGAACAGTCGCTTTCCGCACCCCGGAAATCATCGAGATAGAATTTGGCAACACCCCGGAAGAACCAGGGCTCATAGAGATACGGCTTTGCTGAGATGGCCTGATTGAAATACTGGATAGAAAGAACATAGTCCTCATAATAGAGAGCCGAGCGCCCGATCATAATCAGACGATCTGTGTTGTACTGTGCGAAAGAATGAGAAATGAGAAATGAGAAATGAGAAATGATGATTACCAGACAAGCGCAAAGTCTGCCCAACCTTACACGCTGCATAATCAGCCGATAATAGTTTTCAACATTCTTCATTTCTCATTCCTTTTTCCTCATCTTCTGACCGGTTTAGTCTTATAGCCACAACGGTAGCGACCTTGTATCAGGGCGCGCAACTTACTTTGGATAAGTTGTTTGCGGAGCGGAGAAATACGGTCTACGAACATTTTACCATCGAGGTGGTCGAACTCATGCTGCATGACCCGGGCCAGATAGCCCTCTATCCACTCGTCGTGGTGCTGGAACTGTTCATCGTCCCACTCCACATGAATACGCGTCGGGCGCACCACCTTCTCATGGATGGCTGGCAGTGAGAGACATCCTTCCTCAGAGGAATTAGTATCCGACTCATCGTATTCCACAATATGCGGATTGATATATACCTGGCGGAAGCCTTTATATTCTGGCAGGTCTTCCGACAACACATCCAAATCAATCACCGACAATCGGATAGCCTTGCCAATCTGAGGCGCTGCCAATCCGATACCTTCTGACTCAGCCAATGTCTCCCACATATCAGTAATTAACTGCTTCAAGTCGGGGTAGTCAGGGGTGATGTCCTCGGCCACCTTGCGGAGCACAGGCTGACCATATATAAAAATAGGTAGAATCATTTGCAATTTGACAATTTTACAATTTCATTTTATTTTCGGGAGCGAAGGTAGTCCTCTAAAATAATAGTGGCACTAATCTCGTCGACAAGAGCCTTGTCCTGACGGGCTTTCTTTTTCAGGCCACCATCGAGCATCGCCTGATGCGCCAGTACAGAAGTAAAACGCTCGTCAAAATATTCTATAGGCACTTCCGGCACAGCCTTACGCCAACGGTTCACAAACTGCTGCACACGTTGGAGATTCTCACTGGGCTGTCCGTTAGGCTGTCGCGGTTCACCGATGATGATACGCTCCACAGCCTCCTTGGCCAAATATGCCTTCAGCCAGTCGAAGAGTTCTAACGTAGAAACAGTCGCCAACCCGCCTGCAATAATCTGCAAAGGGTCGGTGACTGCAATACCTGTACGCTTCTTACCGTAATCGATGGACAGTATCCGCGCCAAATGCTTATTGGTTAGAGAGCAACCAAGCATCCTTGTAAGCCTCCTGCTCACGGAACTGGTCGCGGCTGCGGGCTGCATCTGCCTTGTTGTCGAAGGTAGCAGCCACCACACGGAACATATTACGATCTTGGTTCTTCACAATTTGGGCATCATAACCAGCACTCTTCAAGCGCTGCTGCAAGCCTTCTGCATTCGACTGCAGACCGAAAGAACCAACAACCACACTGTATGCCTTCAAGCCATTACCACTGACGACAGCCACCTTCTCCTGACGGACAGAGACATTGTCGTAGTTATCCAATTTACGGGCTTCATTAGCAGCAGTTGTCTGGACTGGAGCCACCACAGCGGGTTCCTCATAAGCCGGCTGTGCTGTCTGCTGAGCCGTCTGAGTGTCATACTGCTTAGCCTTCTCATAAGCCTTCTTGTAGGCACTCTCACTTGATTTACAACTTGTCATTGCCATTGCGAGGCACAACCCTGCGCACAATACGATGTACTTTTTCATTTCCTTAAATTATTTAAATGTTTTACTTCTGTTTCAAATATTTGGTGCGAAATTACAAAATCTCACGGAAAATGGCACAAAAATGCTGCATAAAGTTTGTTAAATGGTGGAAATATCGCCATTTTAACAAAAAATCGCAGGGAAAATATGGTTATTTCCGAAATAATTCCGTAAATTTGCCAAGTGTAAACAAACGTTTAATTAAAAAAAATATCATTATGAAGAGTTTAGGTTATTTAAGCGCATTCCTCGGTGGTGCCATTGCAGGCGCAGCCCTCGGAATCCTGATGGCCCCTGAAAAGGGACAAGATACCCGCGTAAAGATTACTGATGCTGTAGAGGATTTCCTCAAGAAGCACAACATCAAACTCAGCCGCAAGGAAGTGGTTGACCTCGTTGACGATATCCAGGACGCAGCCGAAGAAGAATAATGCTTTCGAGCGACAAGAACGTAGAGACTATCGCGCAACTCATCGAGGTGCTGAAGCATTACCTCGGGTTACAGACGGAGTATCTGAAATTAGACGTGATTGACAAGGTGGTAAGGCTATTCACAGCCTTCGCCTTGGCAGTCGTGTTCTTCATGATACTCATTGCCGTACTGCTTTATCTTTCGTTTGCCTTTGCCTTCTGGTTGGCCTCGTTTACGGGTACAGCCCTCGCCTTTCTCATTGTGGGAGGCATCCATTTTCTCCTGTTTGTCATATTCTTCTGCATGCGTAAGAAATGGATTGAGAAACCCCTGGTGCACTTCCTCGCCAGCCTCTTGCTGAGCAAATAACCACCGCCCATGTTACCTGTCAAGAAACAAACCCACGAATTCCGCACGTTGGAAGAGATTCGCCAGCGGAAGGATGAATTGGCCGATGAGATCCAGCAGGACAACGGCAAGTTCACATCACTTTGGAACCAGGTGTTCATCAAAAAAGAGGGAAACACCAGGACGGACTATATTGCCGGACTGGTGAGCAATGGCATCGTGGCATTCGACACATTCCTACTTATCCGCAAGTTGATGAAGGGCTACGGATTCCTGTTTGGGAAATCCAAGAAAAAGAAACACAAATAATCAGATTTCCACAATCTGTCCGTCGTATGCCAGTTGGATACCAACTGGCAGTTTTTTATTGACCTCCTCGTGAAGACCGATGTCGTGACAGGAATGGATCAGATAGGTCTGCCTCGCCCCTACTCTCTGGGCAAAGGCAATAGCATCGTCCACCAACTGATGAGAATGGTGTGGCTTGTCGAAACGCAGGGCATTCACCACGAGCACCTCCACATCTTTCAGATAGGCCATTTCGCTCTCGTCGATGGTCTTCATATCCGTGATATAGGCCAGTCCGCCAATGCGGTAGGCCAGGATGGGTAGTTTTCCGTGCATCACCTCAAAGGGGATTACCTCCAAATCACCGAATGTCAGCACCTCGTGGGGTTTGATCTCGTGGAGACCGATTGCCGGCACACCAGGGTAGCGGTTTTCCGCAAAGCAATACGGTAACATCTCTATCATCCCCTGACGGGCAATGGCATCGGCATAGACATTGATCTCACCAAACTGACAATAGGGACGGATATCGTCCATACCCCCCATGTGGTCGTAGTGGGCATGGGTAATGAGGATGGCATCAATCTTACGAAATGGCTGAGGAAGAATCTGCTGACGGAAATCAGGGCCGCAGTCTATCAGCAGACGCGTCTCATCCGTCTCTACCAGAACAGAACAACGGGTACGCTTGTCGTGCGGGTCAGTACTGCGACAGACCTCACACTGGCAACCGATAACCGGCACGCCACACGATGTTCCCGTTCCTAAAAACGTCAATTTCATTTATCGTTTGACAATTTACAATTGATTACACAATATTTACCTCTGGGTGGATATCGATACCGAACTTCGCCTTGACATCAGCACGGATGGCATCACTAAGCGCAACAATCTCCGCACCGGTAGCCCCACCACGGTTTACGAGTACCAGAGCCTGTTTGTCATGAACACCAGCACGTCCCAATGACTTGCCCTTCCAGCCACACTGGTCTATCATCCACCCTGCCGGAATCTTCACGTGGCGCAAATCCACTCTATAATGGGGCATATCAGGATACTGCGCAGCCAGTTTCTCATACCGGGCTTTCGTTACGACGGGATTCATGAAGAAACTACCTGCATTGCCCTCGACCTTCGGATCAGGCAATTTGGCATTGCGGATGTCTATGATGGTTTCGCGCAGTTGCTGTGCCGTGGGCTCCTGAATTCCCTTCCGTTCCAACTCTGCACGGATATTACCATAATCGAGGTGAGGCGTAAAGGTCTTCGATAGCCCGTATGTCACCCGCGTGATGAGGAAACGGTTCTTCCAATCCTGTTTGAAACGACTCTGTCTGTATCCGTATTCACATTCCTCATTGCCCAGCATCCAAGTCTTTCCCGTTGATATCTCTATCATCCAGACGCAGAGTATCAAGTCTTTGGCCTCCACACCATAGGCTCCGATATTCTGCACGGCACTGGCGCCCACGTCGCCAGGTATCAGTGAGAGATTTTCCATACCGTAATAGCCTGCCTCAAGGCTCATAGCCACCATATCGTCCCACACCTCGCCGCTGCCACAGGTCATTCTCTCACAGAAATTGTCTTCTTCAAAATAATGGCCCTTGATGCCAGAGCGCACCACGACACCCTCAAAATCCTTCGTCAACAAAAGGTTGCTACCGCCACCTATTATAATATAAGGCATTTTCGATTTCCTCAGGATCTTAGCCACCTCCATCGCCTCGAAGTCGTCTTCGAACTCTATATAACGCCTGCATTTGGCATCAATGCCAAATGTATTATGCGCTTTCAGATTATAATCCTTGAAATCCTTCATCAAGTTGTCATTTTCATCAGCAGCCAACGGTTACTCACTTTCTTGAAGCGCAGTTCCATTTCCTGTCCGTTGGCAATACCCCGCAGAATAAGAATTATCTCGTTGCCCACAGGCTCCGGTTGTCCATAAATGATGTTATAGAGCACCTTCGAGGGCAACTGCGGGGCAAAGGCCTCCCAAGTGTCTGGGGTGATAATGCCTTCCATCACATTAAAGTCATCATCAGGATCAGGGCCTACGAAAGTCACCGTAGCGTTCAGGCTCTTCACCTGGTAGGCTGTATCTGAGACGAAATGCCGATAGAAGTTGAGAAACGAGGCATTCATATTCTCCGAGATGGCCATCTCCCTCACCTCGCGCAGCATCCATGCTCCCCGGATACGGTTGAACACATAGTCCTTCACAAGGTCTTTCTTAAGCATAATCTTTTCCACGATGGCCTGATTGATAGAGGTATCCTTCATCAGTTGCATCTGCTTGTCGTTGTCGAAAAGCAGGGTATAATACCCCTGTCGCATGAAGAAACGCTCCATCTCCCACTTTTTCTTGTCAATCGTCTCCGTCTTTTCGCCCTTCCGCACCGTCAGTGGAAAGACCACACGATCCATCTGCAATTTCTGGTTGGCGGAAAAGTTGAAGACGAAGTCGTCAAAAAGTTCATCCATCGCCTTAGGAGTGGGTGTTTCACCGATCAGTTGTTCCAACGAGTCAATGGGAGAGACCTCTACGGTATCAGCCACGGAGTCGGCCTGCGGCTCTTCTGCCCTCTGCGTCTTGTTTCCCGTACAGGAAAACATCAGCAGGACACCTGCGACAATCGCAATCAAAAACCTCTTCATCTTACTATATGATGTCGTGGTAATCTATCTTATTCTCTCAAATTTGCGGCAAAATTACAAAAAAATCCGCGAATATCTATTCAATCTGTGTCTTTTTTTGTACCTTTGCACGCAAATTTCATAAATTGTCAAATTGTAAATCGTCAAATCGTAATAAAATGATACTTGATAAGATAGACGAACTGCTCAAAGAGGTGCAGGAATTGAGTGCGAAGAACGCCGAGGAAGTGGAACAACTCCGACTGAAATATCTCAGCAAGAAAGGTGAGATTACAGCCCTGATGAACGACTTCCGTAACGTGGCTGCCGACCAGAAGAAGACTGTCGGCATGAAGATCAACGAATTGAAGACACTCGCCACAGAGCGCATCAACCAACTCCGTGAGGAGTGCGAGACACAGGAAACTGGCGACGAGGCCATTGACCTGACACGCACCCCCTACCCCATACAGTTGGGAACGCGCCACCCGCTGACGATTGTCACCAACGAGATTATCGACATCTTCTCACGCATGGGCTTCGTCCTCGCTGACGGTCCAGAGGTGGAAGACGATCTCCACGTGTTCACCAAGATGAACTTCGCTGCCGATCATCCTGCCCGCGACATGCAGGACACCTTCTTCGTCTCGCAGCATCCCAACGATGTCACGAAGAATATCCTGCTCCGTTCGCACACCTCTTCTGTGCAGGCCCGTGTGATGGAACACATGCACACCGAGGACGGCAAACTCACCGCTCCCATCCGTGTCATCTGTCCGGGTCGCGTCTATCGCAATGAGGCCATCACAGCCCGTGCCCACTGTTTCTTCCATCAGGTGGAAGGCCTCTATATCGACAAGAACGTTTCGTTCACCGACCTCAAACAAGTGTTGCTGTCGTTTGCCAAGGAGATGTTCGGCCCAGACACCAGCATCCGTCTGCGCCCCTCTTACTTCCCCTTCACGGAGCCTTCGGCAGAGATGGATATCTCCTGCTTCATCTGTGGTGGTGAGGGTTGCGGTTTCTGCAAGCATACCGGTTGGGTAGAGATCTTAGGTTGCGGTATGGTGGATCCCAACGTGCTCGAACTCTGTGGCATCGACTCGAAGATATACTCTGGTTACGCTTTCGGTATGGGTGTCGAGCGCATCACCAACTTGAAGTATCGCGTCTCAGACCTCCGTCTTTTCTCCGAAAACGACACCCGTTTCCTCGAAGAATTCGAGTCTGCTGACTAAATTCCTTGGAAGCGTAATGATTTTCAGGCGTTCATACCAGATGCGACTTGAACCAGCAAAGCGCTTCTGAGTATGACCGCTGATATAATAGTAACTGGCGGTGTATTCGTCCATCAGGTCGAGAAACACCTTCTTGATACGTGAACATTTCTCGTTGATGGCATTGTCGAGGGGATTCACCAAGTGGTCTATCCCCTCGATAATCTTTTCCTTGTCCATCATCTTCGCCGTTGCCATATAGTAACGTGTCAGTTCCTCCCGGTAGTCTGCCAACCGTTTGAACTCAATCCCCTCCGGATGAGCCAGGAACAACAGATAGACCGCCTTATGCACAGGTTGCAGTTCCACCTCTTTATTATAGTCAACCAAGATGAATCGGTAATCCTTCGTAATCACCAGACGACTCAACTTCCCCTTTGCTGCCTCTATGCGCAATTCCTCCAACAACGGCACACCAATAGCCCGCAGCAGCAAGTCGTTCCTGCCCTGCGCCTGCAACTGCCCCACAAGCCTCTTCACCTCTTGGGCCAGTTCCTCTGGTGTCTGTCGTTCCGTCATTCCGTTACCGTCTTCATCAGATTTTTCAACCATTCTCTCCACTTATCCAGAATCGTAGGTTCTTCGTCCTCGTCTGTTGTGGTGGATTCGTTATCCGCCACATTGGAGTCTGGGGATTTGCTATCCCCTTCTGGAACAGCAGGCTCAGGCTCCTCCGCTGGCTCCACCTCAAAAGGCAGTTTCTGTTGGGTAATCGCTGTCGCCATCGTGGTCTTAACCGTAGGTCGATATAGTTTCTTAATCACATCCTCATAGTAGTCGTCCTCATTCCGATGCACATCCTGTTGCACCTCTGCCTCCAACTTATCCTCCATTCCCGTAGCCAGGATGGTCACCTTCGCATCTTCGCCCAGAGAGTCATCCGTAGCCGTACCCCATATCACATCGATATTCGGATCCAACTCATCGAAGAAATCGTCAATCTCTTGCAATTCCCTCACAAAGATGGGATGTTCGTCGCTGGCGTAAATATTAAAGAGGATACGCTTTGCCTTGCCGATATCATTGCCATAGAGCAACGGGGAGTCGAGTGCATTCATGATAGCCTTTTCCACACGATGCTCACCACTGGCACGTCCCATCGCCATAATGGCTCCACCACCATCCTTCATCGTCGTCTCCACATCACGGAAGTCACTCTTGATACCCCCGTCACTTGGCAGGGTAATCAGTTCCGAGATACCCTTCACTGCATCCATCAGGATATGGTCAGCCCTTACGAAGGCCTCTTTCATGGAGATATCTGAGTCGGCATACACATCGCAGAGACGCTCATTATTCACTATCAGCAGTGCGTCCACATTCTTGCGCAGTTCGTCAACGCCCTTCAATGCTTTGATAATCTTACGTTTCTTCTCAAAGAAGAACGGAATGGTCACCACACCTACCGTCAGGATGCCCATATCCTTGGCCACCGCAGCCACCACAGGCGCAGCACCAGTACCGGTACCACCACCCATACCAGCAGTTACGAACACCATCTTCGTACCATCGGAAAATAGTTTCAGGATGTCGTTCACATTGTTCTCCGCCTCCTGTTTGCCAACCTGAGGTTCTCCACCAGCGCCAAGACCCTCGCCCAACTGTATTTTCACAGGCACAGGCGACCTCGACAGCGACTGACTATCCGTATTGCAGACTGCATACGTCACGCCTGCAACGCCCTCCTTATACATATTCGCAACGGCGTTGCAGCCCCCGCCTCCAACGCCTACCACTTTGATGATGCCCTGCATCTGGTCCGTCACAGGACCAAAGTCGATAATGTTGTCCTCTCCCATACTTCAGCGATTTGGCTACAAAGTTACGAAGAAAAATTGGGATAAAAAAATCTCCGCAAGGCTTGCGGAGAAATTTTCTTATTGGAAGATGGAGTTTTCGTTTTCATTTATTCACTTTATGGTATAGCGTCATTTTTTTATATTTTTATTTGTTTATTCGGAGTTTTTTCTTAATTTTGCAGCGGAATCATAAAAAGAATTGGCTTATGACAACATTTGCATTAAACAATTTGTGGGCATATCTGCAGGGGCTTTCGCTCTCGCAGAGCGACCGTGAGTGGCTGGCCAACAAACTGATTATGCCCAAAGAAAAAGAGACAGAACTTTCTGCAGAAGAGCGTAAAGCTCGTTTCCTCCGTTTGGCAGGTAGTTGGTCTGAAACAGAAGAAGGAGAGGAATACTATCAGATGATGAAGCATCGTAATGACGAGCGCCCTCTTAATCGTGAAATCATTTTGGATGATTAATGGATATGACAGCCTTCATGGCTATTGATAGAAGATATGGAATTACCAACAGAACATACGGTACAGCCAAGAATACTGCGATAATAACCATATGATCTGCCAATTCATAGATTCCATCAATCGTTGGAAATAGTTTAGTGTCTGTTAACTCATATTCTTTATCAGTATAATAGGTAATTGAACGAAACCACTCTTTTTCATAGACTGTGCAATATACAATGAATCCCAAAACCTGACCTATGGAGACTGTGAGATAGAAATACAAAGGCTTTATTCCTGACAGGCACCTCTTTCTTGTTCTGCCCATCATTACGATACCAGTATAGACAAACCAAAACATCAGGAACAATAAGATACCCAGAATCCATAGCCAATCACATGCGACACCGATATATGGCGACAAGACAAATGACGAAAGACCCCACGTTGCCAAAAGTTTTATCCTCCAGTCTGAACATATTGTTTTGGCAAGTAGTAGTAATCTCATCCGAATATATCTACTTGCCCTAATCCGCTTATTGGTTATCAAAAAAAAGCAAACCACCTGCGATACAAAGATTGTCAGAAGGACAGCATTAAGGCTAACCATCCTTTCCAGATATCGATCAAACATCCCTGCATGAGCTTCGCATATCAAAGGGACACCCAATGAGACCGCTACGATATCAATCCTTTGATAGTCTTGATAATTTGATTCTGTAATTCCTATTATCTTCATATCCTTCTCCCATAGTCATTTCTTCCACTGATAATTATTATTGGAGTTGCCATAGCGCTCCTTACGGATTTGCCACTTCACCCATTGCTGGTCACTCTTCGTGGCGTGAAAGACTTGGCAGCATATCCACACACTTCCTCAACTCCTCTTCTTCCCATCCCTTATAATGGAATAGTTTCGCCTGCTTAATAATGTACTCGTAATCTGTCATAATGCTCACAATTATAATATGGTTGCAAAGATAGATTTTTATCTCTTTGCAACCAAGCTTTTTTGCCCCGCAAGGCTTGTGAAAATACGTTTTTTAGTATTATAGTGAATCAGCCATCAGATCCTTACGGCCAATGAGACTGAAGATGGTGATGTTGTTATCATCATTGACTATACGAAGAGAACGGAGGATCTCATTAAGTGTTGAGCCACTGGTGGTCACATCGTCAATC
>Ga0247610_10004200_pt1 | contig 15475 bp, 13 predicted proteins | sample 174DNAGHGhighgp2_FD_193483 | JGI IMG/M metagenome (GOLD analysis project Ga0247610, IMG submission 193483) | Sheep rumen microbial communities from Palmerston North, Manawatu-Wanganui, New Zealand - 1742 DNA GHGhigh gp2 | ecosystem: Host-associated > Mammals > Digestive system > Stomach > Rumen... | reverse complement strand
AGCGAAGGTGAGAAGAAGAGCCGCATCGCTAGACTCAAAAAGGCTATGAAGAAATAATGGCGACGGGGAGTAAATCGAAACTGATTACTCCCCTTTACAATCACTGGGAGAAGTTCGACCGCGCAGACTTTGCGTCTGTGATGCTGGACTTCACCCAGTATTGTGCTAAGGGGAAGATGATTGTCGACAAGCAAGGTCATGCCGTTCCATTCATTCTGAACGAAGCGCAGCGTGAGGTTGCTCGTCTCATCTTGCCGTATATCTTTGCCAAGGTGCCAGAGCCAGTCACCCTGGTCATCCACAAGTCTCGCCAGATGGGTATCTCGGTTGTGCTTGCCGCGCTCGAACAATACATCGTCTCTCGTAAGCAGAATATAAACCTGACCCACCTGTTCCCGAACGACCAGCTCGCAAACCAGTTCTTCGTGGAGAAATGGATTCCGCTTATGGAGGCCACCCATCCACAGCTGATGCCAGATATGTATGCCACGGCCAGCCCTAACCCATACGTCAAGGTTCGTGACTTCCACGGTGTGTCTATGGGCTGCAACGTTCGTATCGGTGGTTCCGAGTCCCGTGCCGCCGGCCGCTCCCAGACCAACCAGATTGTTATCCTCGATGAGTACGCGTTCTACAACAACGTCTCGAACCTTGAGCGTGGCGTCCTCGCTACCCAGCCTAAGACCGGCATGGTGCTTACGGTTTATGTCTCGACCTCCAACGGTTCCAACCACTTCTACGATGTCGTCCGCCAATCTCAGCAGCCAGGTTCGCGCATCAAGCATATCTTCCTCCCGTGGCATATGCAGCACGAGTACGAGATTAAGCCAGACAAGCTTTCCCGCTTCTACGACCTCGACCACTACGAGCCGACTGAGTATGATATGAAGCTTATGGATATCTTTGAGGAGCGTGGCTACCCAGAAGAAGAGTGGGTCGATAAGCTTAACTTTTATGATGTGACACTCGACAAGGAAGCCAAGGCAGACCAGGATTATATGTTTGAGAACTACCCGTCTGAGCCGGAGGAATCCTTCCAGGCCACTGGCCGCCCAGTCCTTCCAGCTAAGGTTATTAACTACTGGCTCGAACATCCTCACGAGTATAAATGCCTCGAGCAGTTCCTAGACCAGAAGACCAATAAAGTGGTTATGGCTGAAACTCCTAAGAGCGCCATCCGCCAATACATCGCCCCTATCCCAGGCCACAGGTACATCCTCTCTATCGACCCATCCTCTGGCTACGCCGCCGACCGCACTGCTGGCGTCGTTATAGATAAGGCTACCAATGAGGAGGTCTGTTCCTTCGTCGAATACATCGAGCAGACAGATTGCGCCGAGCTCGCCGTCAACCTCGCCACCTACTACAACAAGGCAGAGATTCTTATCGAAAGAAATATGGGTGAGACGATGATTGAGTTCATCAAGGGCATCGGCTACCCACGCCTCTGGCTCGACATTCAGGGCTCGACTCGTTCGCTCAAGTACGGCATCCGCACAACTACCCCGATGAAGAACGAAGCAATCCGCCGCCTCAAGTTCCTGCTGAACCAGGGCATCTACAAACCGCATGACGAGTTCTTCCTCAGGGAAGCTCAGCACTTCAACTGGACTCAACTCCCGGGTGGCGGCTACCGCGCAGAGGCCACTGGCCAGGATGAGAATGGTGAGCCATACCACGACGATTGCGTGGCCGCGAGATGGTGCTATGCCGCTTCTTTGGATATGGCTAAGTTCAAGAAGTATATGAGAAAGGACCCAGCATCAAGAAGTAGGTTGTAATAACATACATGGTCATGTACAATGACAGTATGACAAATAGAATTACAATCGAATACAAAGGGAAGAAATACCACCGTTATCCAGACTCGAAGCGCAGACAACTTAGGGTCTATTACTGGCGTCACGATAAATGGAAGGGCGCTCCTATCCCGCTTCATCGGCAAATTTATATTGATAACTTCGGCCCTATCCCCGACGGCTATCATATCCATCATAAAGATGGCGACACCGAAAATAACTCTCCGAGCAATTTGCAAGCTTTGCCTCGGTTCGAGCATTTGTCATATGAGTCGAAACTGAGGTGGGGTGGGGAGGAAGGCAAAAAAGCTAGGGCAGAAGAACGTGAGAGAGTTAGGTTAGCGAATTTGTACAAGACCGCCACATGCAAAATTTGTGGCGACCAGTTCCAGACTAAGGCTCCCCTCTCTAGGGTTAAGTATTGCCAGCAATGCAAAGATAATATGTACTCAGATAAGAATGGAAGGTTTCTAAAAAACGACTACCAAATCAAACGCTTCGGGCGAATCGTGCTTCCGTATATAGTAAAATAATCTTAAAGGTACAACCTTTTATGTTAATTAACTATTAAGGAACAAACTAAAAATGCCAAGAGCAGATAAAACCCAAAAGTATGACTACCTGATTCGCTACGTGAACGAGGCAGCCGAGGCCAGGCTCCCACTCATCGCTATGTGCGAACGCGCCATACTCGCATACAAGCAGTGTCCACTTAGGAACACTTACAAAGAGAACGCTGACAAATACTGTCAGAACATTGGTAATGGCAACCCGGAACTTTACAAATGTCTCAAGCATTTGTGCAAGACAATTCCTGATGCCACCAACGATACGGTGTTTAATGCCGTAGAAACCTGGGTCAGCATGACGATGGGTGGGGCCGCCCAGTTCGAATATGAACCAGCAGATGAATACGCAGAGAAGGACCCGGCCCTCGTAGACCGCCTCGAGTCTCTCGCTAAGTTCTTCAACGAAGACAACAAGATTGACTCTCTCCTACCTAAGGCTACGCGCAAGATGGTTATGCAGGGGCAGGCGAACTTCTTCCTAGAACCGCAGGGTGAAGGCCGCTTCAAGGTTTCTCTCATCGATGCCTACAAGATGTTGCACGACCCACGCGCATCCAAGACCAACCGCGCCCGCTACACCGGCTTCACTGAGGTCAAGGCATGGTCTGAGATTAAGGCTGAGATTTACAAAAAGGGTTATGGCTATATGCTCAAGACCATCAACGACGTCGACCAGTATGTGGACGAGTTGTCTGGTGGGCACCCATACCGCTGGGAGGATGAGATTACTTCCGACCTTAACACCTTCCGCTCTATCTATGCAGAAGACCGCGTCGCTAACTCCGAGTCCGTGAACAAGAAGGGCGAGCCAGTTTCTCCAAAAGAGCCAGGTTACAAGGGCGAAGACGTCGAGGTCGCTTACATTTGGGACCTCATCTCCAACGTCTACGCCGTTATCATCAACCGCCGCTTCATCGTTCAGCTCGAAGTCGATAAGCTCAAGAAGAATATCCCGGTCAAGTATTACGACTCAGAAGGCAATGAGAAGAAGCGCACGGACACCGTTCGCGTCGACTCCCCAATCGTTACCATTCCATTCATTGACGCCGACTGGGAAACCTACCCTGTCTCTCCTCTCTTCTACTGTCTCGATGACTTCGACGCTATCTGCTCTATCGAAGCGGTGATGAACCACAACCTTTCCATCATGGCTCCAATCACCTTCATGTCCGCGTCCTACGATGCAGAACAGTTTGAGAAGCTATCTCAGGTGGCTGGTCAGATTGTTGAGGGCACGCTCCAGACCTTCGGCGTCGTTAACAAGGGGCACGATATGTCTCCGTGCATCTCGGCTATTGAACGCCGCGAACAGCGCATTAAGCGTATGCTCGGCGCAACCGACCAGTTCGAACTCCAGGCTATGATTGGTAATCGCGCGACTGCCGCAGAAACCTCTGCTATGGTTGGCGCAGTTTCTCAGCGCATGAACGCTCCACTCGCTAACATCGAGGTCGGTATGTCTGAACTCACCCAGAAGATGTTTGCGCTCACTCTTATCTACGACCAGAAGGACGAGCTCACCTTCCCATACGAAGGCTCCGTCGCTGTCCTCTCTAAGGAAGATATCCTCGGCCGCGCAATCATTCGCGCCAAACTCTCCTCGAAGATTAAACTTGAAAGAGCTGAGCAGGGCCGCAACGCTCTCATGATTATGCAAACGCTTATCGGCGCAGAGGGCATTAACAAAGAGAACCTGGTCAAGACGCTCGTGCCTATCATTTCGCAGGGTGTCGTCACCCGCCAGCAGGCTGACAGCTTTATCCAGCCGCAGCAGGTCGACCCGATGCAAATCCTCCAGGCTCAGCAAGCCGTTGAGCAGGCCCAGGCCCAGCAGGAAGCAACCCCTATCACGCCTGACATGGTCAGAGGAATGACTCCTCAGGACATGGAGCAGGTCTACGCCGCCGCCTCCGCAGCCGGTCCAAACGGCCAGGAAGAATTCGCTATGGGCGAAGAAGCTCCGATGATGGACATGGGATACGATAACTACTCGCAAGGTATCGAGGCAAACATGACTCAATCCCCAGTTGAGCCGCTCGGTGACATTGCAATGTAAGGACGAACATGAACAAGGACGAAGAAGTAAAAACTTTACTTATCAAATTTGGCGCAATCGAACTCTCCCGGACTTATATCCGGGGGATTCGCCGCGCCGCCGCCAACATCAAGAACGGAATCGAGACTAATAACTTTGCCCTCGCCTCCCGTGATGTCGGATACTTGGAGGACCAGCTCCAGCACCTCGAACTGATTTTCGGTTCAGAGGAGGGGCGCAAGCAGCTCCAGCACAACTTGAAGAAATAGTTATGCTATACTGAAATTAAGCCCACTGGGCTACCTAGTAAATTAATATAAGGAAAGAAGTAATGGAAAACGCAAATGCGGTTAACCCTACTCCTGAAGCTGCTTCTACCCCAGTAGAACCGGCCCCACAAGCTCCTGCTGCAGAGGCATCTCCAGCACCAGCGGAACCAGTAGTAACGGCAGCCCCAGAACCGACCTTCGATGAGGCGACCCAGAAGTATCTGGAAAACCAGAACATCAAAGGAACTCCAAACGAAATTGTGGCGGAACTCGTTAAGAGAAACCAGCAACTTCGCAACCAACCTAAAGTGGAAGCAGTGCATGAAGTCCTCAAGCAGGAACCTGCAGCTCCGGCCCAACCAGCCCAAGCCGCTCCACATACTCTATCTGACATGGACATTATGACCACCCAAATGTTGGTCGAGAAACAATACCCAGATGTCAAGGTAGATGCGAACTTTTACAAAGAGATGATTGCCGACGGAATCAATCCGATGAGCGGCCAAGAGATTAACTTGAACCGCGTCTTCAAGTATGCTGAAATGAAACAGAAACTTGCCAACGCAGATAAGGCAATCGCTTCGGCTAACCAACCGGCCAACATCCCATCCCCATCGAATACTATTGATGATAATTCCCCAATCCAGAATGTCCAGACAATGGACAAGCTGGCCGCAGAAAACATCATTCTCTGGTCCGCTCAGCAGGAAAGGTATGGCAAAGCGCCACACCCACAGCTCTCTGAGGCTAAGCAATTCTTACAGGATGAAGCTCGCAAAGGTACTTTCTAAAAGCATTTGCTAGGATTGATTTAACTTTAACTTAGGAGAATTAATCCATGGCTGTATGTAACTACACCAAGTCTATCGATGATACTCCACTTTCCCCAGAAGACCATCTTCCATTGATGGAAGTGAAGTACCACCCAACCATCCTCAAGGACCGCTTTGCGACCTTCGCAGGTATCAACTTCTTTAACCCAGAGGTAAAAACGGTTTCTAGCGACCTCGCTATTAGCCACTCTCTCATCGTTCGTTTTGAGAACCCAGAGAACCCATTCAACATGGTCAACGTTTCTGACATCGCTTACAAAGACGACGTCAGCTGTCCTCCAGTAATGGACATGGAATGTACCCCAGGTTGTGTCTCTACTGTCCCAACCTATCGCCAGAAGGAAATCCGCTTCGACAAGCTTTATCGCGTCGGCGCTTCCTGGTGTGTTGAAACTGAGAAGCTCACCTACGGTACGCTCGAAGAGCGCTTCCGCAAGAGCGTCGAAGCTAACACCCAGATTCAGGGTATTCTTGCTTGGAACGCCTTCATGTGCCAGGCCCTCACTGCTGCACAGGCAACCCAGACCATGATTCCAACCGACCGCGCTTGCTTCGCTACCCACTATGTGGATGGTGGTTCTGCTATCGCCAACGGTTACGAAGTCCTTTCCCAAGCTATCAACTACATGAAGACTGTCTACGGTGGCCTCACCGAATACGGCATCCTCGCTCATCGCTACTTCGAAAGCGACATGACCGCTCCAGGCGCAACCATCTACACTGGCTTCGGCGCTGCTTCTTCGGCAAACGCAAACGCTGGTGCAACGACTGTCAACGTTCCATTGGTACAAGGTGGCTGGAAGGCTATGGGCCCACTTGGTGGCAAGCTCTTCGGCGAAACCGTCTACATCGCTCCAGACAACATCTGGTTCTACAACCCAACTGTCAACACTTCTACTGGTGCTATCACCGGTGGTTCTGCTGCTAACAGCTTTAACCCATTCCTCAGCGCAGATGGCACGAAGTATTATGTCGTCATCGCTTCCCGCCGTGCATTCTTGACCGGCGTCGAGCCTCTCATGGACATGACCCACTTCCCAGCAACCTGCGAGAACAAGTACGAAAGCATCCAGGAAACCTTCCTTGGCTACAACGACTTGCTCTTCCCACGCGAGGTCTTCATCATCGCCTTCGACGTTCAGTGCGAAGGTGGCGAAAGCGAATAATTCGCACCATCCCTCTGCTCCGTAAGGGGCAGGGGGTTTTACGAACTTTAATGTTTAAGGTGTGATAGCTAGACATCTTAAACAAGGAGAAATAATAATGAGCTGCAATTGTTGCAACTGTGGTCAACCGCAAAAACTTTGCCGCTGCCCACTAACAAAGAAGGAAGGCCCGAAGCGCGCTTGCATTAAAGAGTGCACCGACTGCGACCCATGCATCCCATGCGAGTCACTGGTGAAGATTTGCTCGTTCGTAGTTCCAACTCTTGAAGACGGCCAGCGCTATCGCAATTCCTTCATCTACAACCAGGGAGACGATTCTGTCTATTACATCACTGATGACAACACCCCAATCCGCTTCGGCGCATCCCCAATGTTCATCGATGACTTCCAGCCATCCGCTCGCGTTATCCCACGCCAGATGGTCTTCGACTTCTTAAATAACAAAGCTTATGTCTTCGCCCCAGATGGCGCAGTCAAGTCGTTCAATCTGTCGGAGGTATAACATGAGAACTACCGTAAGAAATTCCTACACGCCAAAGACCGGCGACTACTGCAATATGATTGTCGTAGATAACGACAAGCAGGTCCAATACATTTTTGACTGCGACGGCGTCTACACGACTTACACTTCTAAGAACCAAGAGGGCGCACCTAAGTCATATGTCGACGCAAGAGACGCAGAAGTCCTCGCGGCCGCAAAAGCCTATACGGATGCCTACAACCCATCCGATATGGCTACGATAACTTATGTCCAAGAGCAGGATGCCAACACGTTGCAGGCGGCTAAAGACTATGCAGACAGCATGGACGTAGTCACCTTAGGCCAGGCTCAAGACTTGATTTCCAGCGCTACGTCTTCGGTCACCAATAACCTCGAGGGGCAAATCAATGACTTGTCCAACTCGCTATCGACAGTTGCTAGGACAGGTCAATATAGCGACCTTCTCGGCCTCCCAGATATCCCGGTCATTACCATGACTACGGTTGACCCAGGAGAAGGTGCTCCTCTCGCGGCCAACCACTTCATCGCAGTTTACGTGGACCAGGAGAGTGAATAATGGCAACGTTAGGTGAGCAGTTCTACCATCGAAGCGGTGACTATGGCAACGTGGACTGGTACGGCGATATTGATATCGTCAATGTGGTTAGGACAGGGAATACTGTCAGGGTAATAGCATATTTCTATCTACGTGCTCAAGCCAGGATATCTGGTACTGCCTGCGCTTGGTACGATAACGGTATGAGAATCCATCCAACGTATAGCGATGGTAGTTTGGTCCCACAGGCCGAACAGGTTATTCTCGGCAACGGCGAGCGTTTATGCTCAAACCAAGCCAGCAAACAAAGTAGCATGATAGATATGTCGTTCACCGTGGCGGCCTCAGCTACGTCGTATAGCTTAGGCGTGAGGATGTTTGCGTGCAATAACAGCACTTGCTCCTCAAGGTACTTTGATATCACAAAATACTGGACAATTCGGTTCCCTGCCGGCGCAAATGTCACGTACAGCTCGTCCACCTGGAACTCTATCACCGCGACCTCTTCTGTCGCAAGCTGGGGCACAGGATACACAGGCACCCCAAACCTTGAGCAGATTGTTGTCGACTCTAGCGCAGACGCTTCTAACTGGACCACGAAGGGGCGTCGAGCTAAACAGAACGCTACTACCTCCACCAGCAGCACGCAGGCCGTGACGAACAACAACACCATCACTTTCGATGGGGGCATAAACATTAAAGGCGCGATGAATTACAAGCTCGCTGTTTGGGCGAACACTAATCTAGCCAACACCAGCTATTTTAGAGACACTATATACCATACTCCTCCAGCACCGCTTCAGTCCATCGGATACTCCCAGACGAGGGGGTCGTCTAGTGTGTCCGTTGCTTTGACTATAACCGGCGGTACCTCATCTAATAACTACGGCAATACCGTCACTACCTATTATTGCTATTCTACGAACGGCGGGAGTACGTTTACCAACTGGACCTCTGCTGGCACCGGCACCCCATGGACTGCCAAGACTGCTACCATCTCGGTTCCGTTCAGCTCTAGCATCGTAGTAAAAGCAAAGCAAACTTACTCTGGCCTAGATTCTGCCGAAAAGTCAGTGAGCTTTACCTCTTTGTCTGGCGTCGCTCCGTCTGGCGCCAATATCGTATTCGGTTCGTCGACATGGAACTCCATCACTGCTACTGCCTCTGTCTCTAGTTGGGGCTCAGGTTATACCGGCACGCCGAAACTAGAACATATAGTCGTAGACCCGTCCGCTACTTCCTCAAACTGGACTTCAAAAGGTCGCCAAGTCTTATCGACGTCGACTACCGCTACTAGCAAGGCCCAAACCGTCACGACGAGCAACTCCACTACTGCTTCTGGCGGGTACGCAATTAAAGGCGCGATGAACTTTAAGCTCGCCTCACGAGGCGTTACCAGTGCTGGAAACACTAGCTATTTCCGCGATACTACATACTACACACCTCCAGCACCGCTCCAGTCGATTACCTACACCCAGACGCAGAACTCTACGAACGTCACAGTCAATGCTACTATCACTGGTGGTAGCTCATCTAACAACTATGGCAATACCGTCACTACCTACTACCGCTACTCCACGAATGGTGGCTCATCATATACTAGCTGGGCATCCGCAGGAACCGGCACTCCATGGACTGGTAAGAATATATCGTTCAACTGCGCTTATGGGGCGAACGTTGTTATCAAGGCGAAACAGACCTACCAGTCAAAAGATTCGAATGAATATACAGTAAGCTTTACCGCTACAACTGGCACTGCCCCATCTGGAGGCACGGTAGAAGTTACTGGCTCGACTTGGAACTCTGTGACGCTTCAGGCCTCTGGTGTCAATTATGGCAAACCAGATGGTATCTCTGGCAGGGGCGTAATCGTTGGCGTCACTCCAGACGCCTCGTCCTACGCGTATAAACGTGAAGTAGGCTTAGGCGCTGTTACTAGCGGCACAGGAACCGTTGACAATAATTCGGCATATGGTGGCTCGGCACAGCCGTTTACCCTAAAGGGTATGCTCCCAGTCTATGCCTACGTCTGGGTGAATAACACTGTCAAGTCTTCCTTCGTAGAGCATAAGTCAACTCCATACTACCTGCCTCCTGCACCTGGCCAGCTAAGCTATACGCTCGATTCACACACCGCCGCATCGAAGACCTACACGGTCAGTTATACTGGTGTGGCTGCGAATAACGACCCAGACTATACCCCGTCTGACCTCAAGCGCACTGTCCGCTACTCTACGGACAACGGCGCAACTTGGACCTATGTCGCGAATGATGTGCAAGAAGAGCTCACGACCGCGACGTCCTTCCAGGTAAGTATCGCTGCTCAACATAGCGTAGTCGTCCAGAGCTGGATGACATATAAAGGCAAACAATCTGATGTGTCGGAGGTGACCATTTACAATGGTAACCGCCCAGCCCACCTTTACGGCTCGGTGAATAACTTGTCAGAAGAGATAGTGCACCTTTATGGCTCAGTGAATGGAGAATCGAAGAAGATTATAAGGCTATATGGCTCGGTAGGCGGCGTCACGAAGGGGGTGTTCGAAGATGTCTGATACAGTATTGCTGGCAATGATTAGTCTAGGCTCGGGCATCGTCACAGCTATCACTACTGTTATCACCACTATTATCAGAGGGCGGGCTTCGGCTCGCCACTCTGCCAAGGAATCAATCCTGCAGATGATTATGGAAGACCACATGGCCAATGCTGAGAAGCACCTGCCAGCCAACTTTCAGAATGTCCTAGACGAATACGACACCTACCACAAGAACGGTGGTAATAGCTACATCACCGCCAAGGTGGAAGAATACAAGAAATGGTACACCGCCATAGAAAAGGAGAAATATGAAAACGGTAATAAGAAATAGTTACACCCCGAAGCTTGGTGACTATTGCGAGACTATCGTTGTCGATAAGGAGACCGGGACCGCCTACATCTTCGACCAAGATGGCGTATGGACCGAGCTTGACCAGACAGATGTCGACGCTATCCTTGCTCGCGCCGCTCAATACACTGACGAACAGGTTGCTCCTCTAGCCGAAAAGCTCGACACCATTGAGGTGGGGGCGCAGGTAAATACCATCGAGAAGATTACCCAGAACGGCACAGAGCTAACCATTACCAATAAGACAGTCAACGTCACGGTCCCGACTAAGACTTCCGATATCACGAATGATGGCTCCGATGGCACTGACACCTACGTAGAATCCGCCACCCTCGACGACTACTACACCAAGACCGAGACTGACACCAATATCGGCTATGAGACTGACGCCCGCGAGATTGCGGATGCCGGACTCCAGGAACAGATTGACGCCATCGTGGCGTCTTCAGACGTTGTGGATATTGTCGGCACCTACGCCGCTCTCCAGGCCTACGACACTACTAAGCTTCACGATAATGACATTATTAAGGTCCTCACCGATGAGACTAGGGACGGCGCCACAACCTACTACCGTTGGGACGCAGATACCTCTACGTGGTCATATATTGGCGCAGAAGGCCCGTTCTACACGAAGGCTGAGTCAGATGCCCTCTTCACGCCAATGACGCGTACAATCAATTCTAAGGCCCTTAGCAGCGATATTACCCTTACGGCTGCTGACGTCGGCGCCCTCCCAGATTCGACGGTCATCCCTACAGTCAATGATGCTACGCTCACGATTCAGAAGAATGGCACCACGGTTCAGACTTTCACGGCCAACCAGGCCACGAATGCCACGGCCAACATCACGGTCCCCGTTGATACATCTGACCTCAATAACGATGGCGACGGCCAGAGCCCATTCGCCACTGAGGACTATGTCGATACCTATGGCGGTAAGATTGATACGATTGAAGTTAACGGCACCGCTCAACCAATCGTCAACAAGACCGTCGATATCGCTGTCCCAACCAACACAAGCGACCTGACTAATGACGGTTCAGACGGAACCTCCACCTATGTAGAGGCGGATGACTTAGGCGCCGCAGCCTTCTCGAACCTGTATACCGACCTCGATGGGTTGCCGACCATTCCTACGGTGAACGACGCGACCCTCACTATCCAGAAGAACGGCGTGGATGTGGCTACCTTTACCGCCAACAGTGCTACCGCCGCAACCGCCAACATCACTGTCCCTACGGACACTGGCGACCTCACTAACGGCGCAGGCTTCATTACGTCTTCGGCTCTCGCTAACTACTACACTAAGAGCGAGACCTATAGCCAGGGCGAAGTTAACAGCCTTATCAACGGGCTGAACATCCCGACCAAGACCTCTGATTTGGTCAACGACTCTGGGTTCCTTACTACCATCCCTATAGCATCTGCTCAGGACCTCGGTGGGGTTAAGGTAGGCTCGGGGCTCTCAATCGCAGCAGACGGCACCTTATCTGTTACCAGCGCTGGTTCAGTGGCGTGGAACGACATTACTGGAAAACCTTCAAACGTTTCTTACTGGACTAACGATGTGGGGTACATCACGTCGGCGGACATTCCGACAAACGTTTCTGCCTTCACTAACGACGCCGGCTACATCACTTCAGCTTCAATCCCAACAAATGTTTCTGCTTTTACCAACGATGCTGGCTACCTCACTACTGCGGCTCTCTCAAATTATTACACTAAGACTGAGACCTACTCTCAGCAAGAAGTGAACGCATTAGTCAGCGCAATCTCTGTCCCGACCAAGACCAGCGAACTCGTGAACGATGGTTCAGATGGCACCTCTACTTATGTAGAGACGAGTGCACTTGGCGCCGCAGCCTTCTCCAACGACTACAACGACCTCGACAACTTGCCTGCGGCTGCCTCGGATTTCACTGGCGCCACTGCCTCTACGGCTGGTGCTCACGGTTTAGTCCCGGCTCCGGCAGCTGGCGACCAAGGCAAAGTCCTCTTGGGCGACGGCACATGGTCGACTCTTCCATCCCCAGAACTCGTAGAGATGTCCTATGGCGAATCCAATGCATGGGCAAAGTTCATCGCGGCCTACAACGCACACTGTATCGTCTACTGTCGCGCCTCCTCAAACTCGAACCCAGCTACAGGCTCCCAAACCCGTAAAGCCTTCATGGCCTATGTTAATAATGAGACTAATCCTACCCAGGTGGAGTTCCAGTATTACCGCTCGGTCAGCTCGCACAGCGATTCGCAGCAGGGCGACCAGGTATTTATCTACTTGCTCACTAATGCCAACGGCGGCACCTGGAGCGTGACTACCCGCAACGCCTTCACCAAGATTGTGGCCGGCACGAACATGACCTCAAACTACTCGAGCGGCACCCTCACCCTTAACGGCGCCACTATTGATTCCGCCCTCAGCGCCTCCTCGGCCAACCCAGTCCAGAACAGCGTTATTACTGCAGCGTTGAACGGCAAGACAGAGGTTAAGAAATTCTACATCGATAGTGAATACATTTTCCGCAGTAACGCCACAATTAACCAAGAAATTCTTGATGCCCCTGGTGGAAATGCGGTCTCTGATGCCACCCTTTTCGCCGCAATGAAAAACGGTTTAGTGATGATTATCGCTAACTCGGAAGGCACAGACCACGAAAGCGCCATCGCAACAAACGCCTGGATGGATTCTGGGGTGCTCAAATTTACTATTTATGGGTCGTCGTCTCTCGATGACTCTATAGATGCGATGCAGGTCGTGTCTACTGGTGGAGGGTATTATGACTTCGACGGCTACGATATCGTCCCGAAGAACGGCACACTAACTATTCAGCATAACGGAACGACTGTCCAGACCTTCTCGGCCAATTCGAGCACAAATAAGACAGCGAACGTGGAGACTATCTGGGCAGACCCAATCACCTCTACCGCCGCCCTCACCCCACCTATCCAGACCAATATGCTCGCAGATGGCGCTGTGACGAGTGCTAAGATTGGGTGGTCGACCATGGAGCATTGGACTCTTGGGATTAGCGGCAATCAGACCGTGACACAAGGTTCAGCATATAACTATGTGGACGTGCCAGGAACGAGCAAAACGTTAACGATGACGGTTGGTGGTGTATATCTCGTGATGATAAATGCAGCAGTAAGATGCGTGGGCAATAGCGCTGATTGTTATGCGAGAGTGGTGATAAATGGTGCTGCTGTAGCGACTGCTTTAGGGTCTAACCCATCAGGCCAATATACTGCAGCGACTTCGGCACAGATGTTCACGGCTACCCAAGCGAGCAACACGGTGAAAATCCAAATCGGCGGCGGCCGAGCGAATAGCGATTATACAATCGCAGGTGATACTATTTCTAGCGCACAAATTATAAGGATTGCATAGGAGGAATATGGCAACATCAGTAACATTAAAAGAATCTGACGGCACTGAGATTTACCCAGTGACCGACATCTCATTAGTGAACGGCGGTATCCACGCCGTGGATATCCAAAACACTTCTTCCGTTCCCCCAATCACGAGCAGCATGATTGACTGGTCGACGATGACGTCTAGCTCCGTCAACACTGCAGACTTCGTAACGGCAGAAACGGGTTACACAATCTCTAACGTAGGCATGAAGAAGATGGGGAATATCCTGATGGGGGACATCGTCATCAAGAAAACGAGCGGCTACTTCGGCGAGGGGCAGGTCGTCGTGGGAGTAGTTAAATCTGGTTATACTCCGAATATGACTATCAACTTGTTTGCTGGACTAGGAGATAGCGAGTGGTCTATCAAAGGTGCCTGTTATTTCTACGTAAATCAAGGTGGTAATATATATATAAATAACCAGACTGGCGTCCAGAACTGCAATTACATTAAGGCGTCAGTGATATGGTTCACGGCATAGGAGGAACATGGCAACAAGATATGTAACACTTAAAGACTCGAACGGCGACACGCTCTACCCACAGGCGGTGGCGACGAACCTTGCGCCAGACAGTATCCAGCAAAGCGAGATTGACTTCTCGACTATCGACAAGGCGCAGATGACCTACCAGCCAAGGTCCATCGCCGCCAACAAAGACCTCAATACGACGGAGTTCCTAGATTTGACTGGGTACGTCTGCGATACTAACGCCAAGGCCTCCACGATTTCCAACAGTCCGACTTCTAACGCTTTCATGATGGAGGTTAAGTCTTTTGGAAACTACAACAAAGTTTCGACTGACGCTTGGGCTACCCGCATCAGAACTATAACCTCCCTATATGGCGGCGACCAATGGGTGCAGATTGTACAAGGTGGAGCTACTCCAGGTAGCCTTACCTATGGGCCATGGAATGTCGTGAATAGGACGTATAAGAAGGGCCAGACTATCAGTTATAGTGGCGAAAACGTCCTTCTCCCAGGGCGCCAACGAAGTGTAAGCGGGACCAACTACATCTACACGACTGTCCCATTAGACGGGCGTATAGCGAGCGACGTCACTTCGGTCACATTCACCCCAAGCGCCTATAACGAGGCATTCGGTGACCAAGGCACAATCTTCTCTACCAATAATCCGACGACCTCTCAGCTCACCTTCTCGTGCTCTCTCCTTAACGCTCCTCAGCGCAACCTGATAAGAGTCACAATTACGGTCGTTGGCTCATATACCATCCAGTCCAACCACGCCTGCGTCGTTAAATTAAGTGGGTCATTCACATTCTCGTGATATAATAGAGTTGCGCTAAGTGCGCATCACTCGGTTTTAGCATAGGCTAAGCAAAATACCTCTCGCCAATGAGGTATTTTTGTTTGCTATAATTAAATCAAACCACTAGGTTTTTAACGTTAAAACTAATAGGAGAAATACATATGAGCTGCAGCTCTTGTATGCCAATCAATCCTTGCG
>Ga0247610_10004198_pt1 | contig 15487 bp, 11 predicted proteins | sample 174DNAGHGhighgp2_FD_193483 | JGI IMG/M metagenome (GOLD analysis project Ga0247610, IMG submission 193483) | Sheep rumen microbial communities from Palmerston North, Manawatu-Wanganui, New Zealand - 1742 DNA GHGhigh gp2 | ecosystem: Host-associated > Mammals > Digestive system > Stomach > Rumen... | reverse complement strand
CAAGCTCAACGCCAGCGAGTTCGCTAACCGTTGCGCCTACGACTGCATCCAGGTCCACGGCGGTAGCGGATTCATGAAAGAATACGCCTGCGAACGCCTCTATCGCGACGCCCGCATCCTCAGTATCTACGAAGGCACCAGCCAGCTGCAGGTCGTCGCCGCTATGAAGGGCATCGCCAGCGGCGCCTACCTCAAGCAAATCGAGAGCTATGACGGCCGCGTAGCCGAAGGCCTCGCCGCCAATGCCAATGCCGACATGCAGCACTGCCTCGACGTTCTGCGCAAAGCCACAGGCCTCTACGGCAAACTCTACGACCTCGCCGCCGCCGAAGGCACCACCAGCGAACGCTTCGAGCACTCAACCCGAGCCCTCACCGAGGTACTGAGCAACATCATCATGGGCTACCTGCTGCTCCTCGACAGCCAGCGCGACGCCCGATTCCTCAAATCATGCAAGTACTTCGTCCGCGAAAGCATCGGACAAGTCAGCCAGCACCTCGCCGAGCTCGAAAACTGCTAATCCCACCAAAGCCGATTCCCCATCGGCATAAAACACCACTCCTCAAGGCCTTCCCCACCCAAGGGAGGCCTTTCCTTTTGCACCGCCATTCCTAGTCCCAATCTTCCACCCCCGTGCCCTTCGAGCATAGATCCTGCAGATTTAGCACACATACACATATCCAAAAGCCTAAATATAATTTCTAAAGTTTGACAAGTGGAATTAGGCGCATAAACGCAGACAGTTGAAATCTCGCAGTTTTGCAAGCAATTCATTGTCAGAGAGGAAATTTTTACAATTGCCTTGTTCGGGAAACCTATGTATTTGGTGAATTCCTCAAGGATGTCCTTGAGTACAAGGAGTATGCGTTCATAGATACCGTTGCGTTGTGCCGGGCATCCAATGCGGGTATTCTACCTGTCAGTTTTATGGCTTTCAAGGCGGTTGTCATAGCCTGTATTGCGTTATCTCCACTTTTTTTGAAAAAAGTCTCAATCTCTGAGAAAAGATTCGTATTTTTGCATTGTGACATAGCGGTGTTTTTTTTGATTAACACCACAAAATTACTAAAAATAAGTGATTTGCACAAGCCATTATGTCACTTTTTTTAGAATTACTTGTCAAACTTTAGTAAATAATAGACAGGACAAAAGATCAATGTAAGCACGTTAGAAAAAGTTAACACAAGGAATATGAATCTGTATAACTCACAAGAAGAGACAAGGCGGATCATCATTAGTGATATAGTGAAGAAGAGGGGTGCCATAGTACCCATCATTGGTGATGACGTGATTGCACACAAAAGCAAGGACTCTAGAGAAGAAACTCCCTTTCAGAAGTTTCTTCAGCAGGAGTTTCAGAAAAAGTATCCACAGGTGGAGATGAGTGATGCTGATGCAGTATAAACAAACAAAAGAGATATAACAACAAAATTGAATCTATAAAGATATTCCTAAGTTACGAACACGATTCGAATGCGCCGTTCATTGAGAAGATAAAACATTATCTTCAGAAGGTTGCGAAAGGGGATCTCCAGTATGAGATATTTGAGGATAAATCGGAAATTAGTATTCTACAAAATGTATTATAGAATATGGGAAAAGATTTTAAATACACTGCGTTTATCAGTTATAACTCAAGAGACAATTGCAAGGCCAGATGGCTCCAGGAAAGATTAGAAAGGTATAATTTACCTTCTGTCATTGCCAATGAGAAGGGCGAAGTTTTACGCTCATACGATAAGAAACCAAAGAAGTTCCGCATATTCAGATATGTAACTGATTTGGTAGCGCAGAATTTGGATGATGGACTTAGGCAAGAACTTGATCAATCCAAATTCCTGATAGTAATTTGTTCTCCTAACTCTGCAAATGCACCGTGGGTGAGGAAAGAAGTTAAACACTTTATTGATACTGGGCGAAAAAAACGAATAATACCTTTTGTAATAAAAGGTGTGCCATATAGTGATAATGAGGATGAATGTTTTACCCCAGAATTGAAGGAAGCTTTTCCTGGCGGCTCTGCCTTAGGTGTCAGTTTAAATGACTATGGTGATGATTTATGGATTTTCCGCAAGCGAAAGGCTGTTGCCAAGATGGTATCGCTTCTTATTGACCTACCTAATGCATACGACTTCATTTGGAATCGATATAAGGCTGATTATATTAAGTCTTTAATACTTCGGACAATCCTCGCTTTTCTTGTGGTGTTTGCCATTTGCTTTACCGCAAAAGTGGTAAAAAATAAGGAAAAGGCTTTTGAAATGTCTGTTTCTGTCAGTGAAGAGGGTGGCAACAGCCAACTCCCTCCAATAGAGGGGATAGAAATATCTATCTCAATTGAAGGAGATAGAATCAGGAAGGATACGATCACGTCTTTAAACGAAAAAGCTGTATTTGGGCAAATACCAGGGAGTATGATTGGTAAAACCATAAGACTTATGGTCAGAAATGCCTCTTGTTACATCATTGACACGATTATGCCAGTGCAGCATCAATTATTTGTTAAACTGCATCGCCATCCTGATTACTATGGAAAGATTAAAACGGTTGTCATAAAAGAGGAAGAACGTTTGTGTAATCAATGGGTTTCAGTGGAAGGAATCAATAGCAAGACAAATGAGAATGGTGAATTGCTAATTGATATACCGTTCTCACGGCAAAAAGACAGTTATTCTATAAGATTTGGAGATTATATTGGCATTATACATATGCCCTGTATAGGCACAAAATGTGTTGAATTAAAAAAATAGCGATATGAAACGAATATTTGTATTATTAATTTTTATTATCATTCCTTGTATAACTTTTGCACAAATTCAAACTTATCTACAAAAAGGCATTGTTCGTTCTCAGAGCTTTCCGGGTAAAGATGGGACAGGAATTGTTGATGCTGAGATTATACGTACAGGGGATAATGTAGATCCTGTATACAGTCTAGAAACTCCCGAAAAAGGATATTTTGCATTGCCTATGGACAACTCTGGGGATTCAAAGGTCTATTACATTAGTTCAGTCAAAGGTCCAAAGGGAACAAAATACAAACTGATGTATCCACAACCAAATGACAGACTAGAATTTACACCTAATGCACCCTTGACAATTATAATGCAGTCTGAAGAAGAAATGATGGATTTTATAAATGCAGCTACTGCAGCAATGCGTAGGGACTTAGATAGACAACTCCAAGATAGCGTAAAGGTCATAGAGCAATTAAGAGTTGCTAAAAAAATCCAAGACAATCAATTTAACCAACTGTATAATAAATATTATGACTTGTGTTCTGACAACAAAAAGTTATTAGAAGAATATATAAAAAATATTGCTCAACAAGATTTTGAATCAAAAACATCTTCACAAAAAGAAATTGATATGGCAATTGCCTCCGGAAATTATCAATTAGCAAAAGCGCTACTCGCACGAATGGGTACAATAGAAGATATAATAAATGATATTAAAAATGATTCTCTCGAGCTCACAAATATAAGAACAGCAGAATCACTAACCGAAGACAAAATAATCAGAAAAAAGGAAGAAGCAATAATAATTTGTGATCAGAATATCGCAGTATGCCTGGGTTCGTTTGAAAATGATTCAGTTTGGAAATATAAGATTGCAAAATTAATATTAAAGCCATTTAATGTAAACTTTCTCTGCGAATGTGGAGAGTATGCTGAAGTCTATTATAATAAATATAACGATGCAAAAGAGTTCTATTTGAAAGCTCTGGAACAGGCAAAACTACAAAATCTTTCAGAAGAAAACCTTGCCACTTGTCATAACCATTTAGGTGATGTTTATGGCAATTTAAGTGAATTCGCTTTAGCGGAAGAGCATTATTCTCAAGCACGTTCAATATTGGAACTTTCAAAAGTAGAACACCCTCAAGAAATATATGATTCATATTTAGGATTGGGTATCGTAAGTTATTCACAAGCAAAATTTGATGAGGCATTAACATTCTACAAAAAATGTGCCGCTCCCACTGTGGCATCCATAAATAGAAAGGCATTCTGGCAGGGAAGAATTGGCATTGGTCGCATAAAATTAATTAAGGGAGATTATCACGGTGCGAAATCAGACTTTTCTACAATCCTGAAAGAAATAGTATCAACACAGGATATTGATGTCGTATCTTTAAGTATGGCATATAGCAGTATGATTGAGTGTATGACTACTGTTGGACAATATCTAGCAGCTATAGATTCTTGTGATGCTGCAATTAAAACAATAAAAAAACATTCTTCTCCTAAGAACACTTATATTGCAGACCTCTTGATACATCAAGGCAATGCATATATCAGTATAGGAAAGATAAAAGAAGGCGAACAATGCATAAATGAAGCTATAGATATATACAAGAACATTTTGGGTGAAGATCATCCGAATTATGCTAGTGCGTGTGTGATGTTTGCAGATTATTATAATCTTGTTGGCAATTTGAAAAAATCGGAGGAAATGAGTAATAAGGCTTTGGATCTGTTGGAAAAGAAATTTGGTAAGAACCATTTAACAACCGTAGCAGCTCATTTTTCTAGATGTCAATTATATCAAACTTATGGAGAATTTGGCAAGGCACAGGCAGAACTTGATACAATTAAAACAATATATAAGTCGTCAGGGCTTCTTAATGATTACAATCAGATACAGATAAATATTAGCGAGGGAACGCTTAAGAATGCACAAGGTGAAGAGTCAAAAGAATTAAAAATATATCAAGAAGGCATTGATTGCGTAACAAAGAGCCTAGGAAATGAATCAGTGCAGTTAATAAGTTTGTACAACCAAATGGCAATGACCTATTTGGGGCAACAGGATAATAATAGGGCGAAACAATATCTAGACAAGGCTCAATCATTAGCTAATTTGATATATGGTGTTGACAGCCCCGCTGCTATTATGCAACAAATGGGTATGGGACAGTATTATATCAATCGAGGTGATTACCAAAAAGCGTATAATCTATATTCTATAATAGAAAGAACTGCAGTAGAGATATTTGGAGCAGACAATCATCAGCTATGCAATATTTATAATATGCTTGGCGATTATCATCTGGGACAATATCAATTTGATAAAGCAAAGTATTACTATGATAAGTTATATGAGATTGTTAGAAATACTTATGGTGAGAATCATTACTTTGTTGCTGAGCCCATAACCAAAATAGGTGCATATTTTATGCGGATAGGTGATTTTAAAGAGGGACTTGAACAAGAGCAAATGGCATATAGTATTCTGTCAAGTCATTTTGGCGTTGGTCACAAAGCAACATTACTATCGCAATTTGGCATTTGTTCCGCATATCTACAATTAGGGCAATATGGCAAAGCAGAGGAACTCCTTGAAAAAATATCGAAAACAGTAGAAAAGAAGCTTGGAAGAAATCATAAGATGTATTCAGACATATTACAAATTAAGGCGACATTACACCAAAATAAAGGCGAATTCGCAAAAGCCATTGAATACATAGACGATGCAATTAGTATTACAGAAACTATATATGGGCAGCACCACTCCAACACAATGCCATTATACAAACAGCTAAGTGGTTTATATTCAAATATGTGCAATTTCTCCAAGGCGATTATTTACAATAACATCGCAATTTCTATTGCAAACAGTTATTATGGAAAAGACAATGTTGGAGTTATGCCATACATATTAGATAAAGGCCACTTGTGTGCCAATCTAAACCATCTAAAAGATGCTCATAAATATTATGACAAAGTAAAAGATGTGTATATTCGACACTTTGGAGATTCAAGCATACAACTTAATTCCGTCTATATTCCTGAAGCACTCCTATTAATGCAAGAGGGTTATGGAGAACAAGCCTTAAATATACTAAAAAAAACAGAAACACAGATGATTTCAATCTATGGAGAGAATAGCGTTCAAATGTGTGATCTGTATAATTCATTAGCGGATGCATATCAACTCATTATGCAGTACAAGACTGCTAAAACCTATTATCAAAAGTCAATTAATATCATAAAGGAATCTTTAGGGGACAATAATGTGAATTGCATTACCCCACTATGTGGTCTTGGAAATGTTTCCATATCAGAAGATGTTACAGGACAACAAATCGGAGAAGCATCACGTTTATTTAGTCGAGCTAGTTTTATCTCTACATCTGTTTATGGTTCAGATAATTCGAATACCGCAAGAATAGATGCGATGTTAGGACAAATTAGCCTTAGACAGGGAAATCTACAAGAAGCATACAATAAATTCCGTAAGTTCAGCATTTGCGTTAGGAAAACTCTTGGAGATAGCGTAAGTACACATACAAGAATTGCAGATGCTCATATGAATATGGGATATTATTTTATAGCCAAAGCAAATGAGGCATCTTGGAGGCTAGATTCTGTAAATTCTCATCAATATGCACTACAAGCAAAGGAAGAATTTGAAAAAGCTCAAGTTATTACAGAAATGATTTATGGGAAAGATTACGCCGGCATCGCACAGCCATTAAATGCTATAGCCCAAATTTATTTTATGCTTCAAAATCCAGATTCAGCAATAGCAACATATATCAAAGCTTCAGAATTAACAATCAAACAATTCGGGAAAAATTCTCCTCTTGTCGCGCAAGCATATGCAACATTAGGAGCTGCTTATAAATATGAAAGCGATCAGATATGGAGAGGGGATGAAGATAAACTAAATAGTGCGAAAGAATATTACATAAAAGCTATTGCAATTCGCGAGACTAGCAAAGGTAATTCAAAAGAGATTCTTATGACTGCCACAATGGACTGGCGCATCAGCCTTTCTGCCATTTATATGAAACTAAAGGAATATAATAACGCTTTTAAAACAATTGATAAAGTTATAAAAGAATTAGAAGATTTGCAGTTAGATAACAAATATGGACTTTACAATTGTTATTATACGAAAGCGAGTATGATTATCGAAAGTGAAAGAGAGGCTAATGATGCTCTGGAATTATTAATAAAAGCTAAGAACCTTTCATCTCAGCTGACTTTTTCTAACCATTCAATGAAAAAAATGCAACAGTTCCAGTTATTGTTTGCATTTGGAAATGTGTACGAAAAGATGGGTATGCAAAATGAGGCTATAGAAAGTTATAAGAAAGCTTATGACAAACTAAAATATTTTCCAAATAATTCGCAAATTGAACTACTAAAACAAGAAATAAAGGGGAAAATACTAGAGTTAAAAAACGGGTAAATTTTCGTATCTTTGCAACATCGAACAGAACAAACAAACCTCAATATCGAAACAAATAGCTCTTAAAATCAATGCCAAACCTGCCTAATAAAGAGAATTAGTATACTACTCAAATTTCAAAAAACAAATGAAGAAGATTGTTTTATCTATGCTTTTAGTGTGCGTGAGCGCACTGTGCCTTGCAAATCCTGTTTCTGAAAAAAAAGCCCACCAAGTGGCTTTTAACTTTTTAAACAAGAGGGCTAATACATCCTTTAATGAGATGAAACTAGTCCATAGCCAACGCTTCCCCAGCGGTGAGGATACCGCTTACTATGTCTATTCAGTAGGAAACTCTTCGTTTGTCATTGTTGCTGGCGACGATATTGCAAAACCCATTTGGGGCTATTCCTTTGATAACGGATTTAGCGACAAAGTGCCAGAAAACGTCAAAGGCTTTCTAGACGACTTGGTTAATGAACTCCAAGCTGCCAGAAAGCAAGGTGTAAGATGCGACCGGAATACACAAAGGAGTTGGACTGAACTGATGGAGAATAACACAATTGCGATAGCCAGCATAAATAACACCATTAGCGAAACAAACCCGTCTTCACAATCGACAGCCGGAAGCTCTGTAGCACCGCTTATAACTACCCATTGGGATCAAGAATCTCCATATGATTATCTATGCCGACCACAGGGTAGCGCATCACCTCAAGGCGATGTGGGATGTGGAGCAGTTGCCGTTGCGCAAATACTGCGGTATTGGCAATACCCTGAATATCCTCGCGGAATGCATACAAACCCCAAAAACTCAACACCATTGTCTATTGATTTCGACAGCGTGACTTTTAATTATGCTCTGATGCCCAACGCCATCACATCAAGCAGTGCATACACCAATATATATGAGGTTTCTAGATTGTTATTTTTTTGTGGAATAGCAATGGATATGAAATTCACAGATGGTTCTTCTCATTATAGTGCTCCTTTGTCAGTCTTGGTTAATTATTTTCGTTTTAGTCCAAGTATCGGAATGGCTAATAAAAATGCTTATGATGACTCTATATGGATAGATATGCTACGAAACGAATTAGATGCGGGACGCCCTATGATTTATAGAGGAGGAGGTACAACGACGGGGGCAAATCATATATTCATCTGCGATGGATACACAGAATCAGATATGTTCCATTTCAATATGGGACACGGAGGATCCGGCGATGGTTATTATCTACTATCAACAATTACGGGAAGCACACAGTCAGGAAGCACTTTGTACTACAAATATAACCAGCTCGCGATAATGGGAATTACACCAGATACAAACAGTCATACAATAATAACACAAAAATGGGGAACGTCCAAATATATTGTAAGCGATACGATTGACGTTTACAAACAGAGATCTTTATTATTGATTAATGGCTATACTTTTACCGCCTGGGGGGATGACCATAATAATCATATAATGTTATTTGTTCCAGAAGATAGTACAAAGCAACTGAAAATCGAGCTTTTGAGTTCGGATAATTCAAGAGTTCGCGTATATGACGGAATGAATTTAGACTCCATTTTGGATGGTTCCAATAATTACACAATGCATCCTGCAGACTATCCGATGTATTCAAGTAGGCACGCCCTTTCACTGAAAGACACATCGATAATGAACGCATACAATTATTCTTTTAGAATCACTGTTGACAATGAATGTAAAAAAGTGACAGGACTTAGTCATCGCATCAATGGTGATACCCTACAATTATCTTGGAATGAAAATGGCAATGCCTCCAATTGGCAAGTTGAATATGGGCCAACAGGATTCCTGCACGGAGAAGGAACACTGATTAATATCGATACCACAATATGCAACATTACAGGTTTGACTGGAAACAGACAATATGATTTCTATGTGCGGGCTGCGTGTGGAGACTCTTCTTATAGTGAGTGGGAAATAGAAAGAATAATTGCCCCTCCTTCCGGCGGTTTTACATACTGGAAAGATGTTGTGACAACACAACCCGAGGGATACCAGATTGGTGCGGACGGCAACATTTATATTTATTCAAGTGAAGGACTTGCCTGGCTGATAAGTACTTGTAACGGACTGAATGGACAATCCAGCTATAGTATTAGCAACAAAAGTGTTTTTCTAATGGATGATGTGGATATGAGCGATCACCTGTGGACTCCGCTGACGCAGATCAAGAAATTTGACGGAAGGAATCACACCATTAGCGGTATAGTTATTTCAAATACGAATTCCACATATCAAATGAACATTGGGTTTATCGAAACTATAGGCGGATGGGACACTGTAATGAATATATTATTCCAAAATTGTTTAATACTGTGTCAAAACGGCCATTATGTTGGTTGTATAGCAGGAAGATGCAACGGTTTAATAGTGAATTGTGGAGCAACGGGATCAATTACTACCAGTGGCAGTAATGTCGGTGGATTAACGGGAACCCTGTTCTATGGAGAATTAGTTAATTCCTATTCCAATGTTTCAATAATAGGCAACAACTATCTGGGTGGCGCAATCGGACACGGAGGATACAATTCTTCCTCACAAAATCGGATTGCTAATAGTTACTCTTCCGGTTCTGTTTCTGGCAACTATCCTTATTCAGACCCGTCTATCGGCGCTTTTATTGGATATGCAAATGAAGCAAACGGAATAGATTATTTAGCATATTGGTTCCAACAAGACACAGTATTGAGTGGCTGCGGAAACAATATTGCCGGGTTCTCACCCTTTGTAATAAGTTCTGAAATCGATACAATAATAGCCATTACCGACGATTGGAATAATGTAATCGGATACCAAACAATATATGATACCGCACTGAGCCTTGTTACCCCAACCACTATTGGTGGGCAAAACGTTTCAACCCTTGTCGATGCCCTCAACGCCTGGGTGGACTCAAACAATTCCAACGGGCAGTACCGACGTTGGACAAATGACACAGACAATATCAACCATGGATTCCCAGTATTCGATGTTACACGCTATTCCGTTTCCCTACTTTGCGACTCCTCTATGGGGTCTGTCTCTGGCAGTGGCAATTATGCCGAAGACTCGCAAATAACAATAAGCGCCAACGCCAACAACTGCTACCATTTTACCCAATGGAGCGACGGGAACACCAATAGCACACGTACAATTACAGTAACACAAGGCATCTCGCTGACGGCCATCTTTGCCCCCGACGCACCTGCTATGGGAAATGTTGTCGCAACAGAATGTGACCAGTATAGCTGGAAGGGCAACACCTATACCACAAGCGGAACTTACACTTTCGACACCTTGACGGCTTCGGGATGCGACAGCATCGTGTCGCTTTCGCTGACTATTAACCACAGCGACCTGACTGGCAGCATCAGCATCACAGCCTGCAATGAATACAACTGGCACGGAACCACTTATTATAATAGCGGCGTCTACACATACAGCACAACAACCACACTGGGGTGCGATAGCCTCGTAACCCTCAATTTGACAATAGGGAATGAAATCGTCACCATCGATAGTGCGGTCGCCTGCGACTATTACGCATGGAACGGCCTGAGTTATAATAATAGCGGAGTCTATGCAGACACGATGTCAACAGTATCCGGGTGCGACAGCATTTTGGTATTAAATTTGACACTCAACCATAGCGACACCGTTGGCTCCGAGACCATTGTTGCTTGTGATAGCTATGCCTGGAAAGGGAACACCTACAGCGAAAGCGGTATATACACTTTTGATTCTTTAACAACAAATGGTTGCGACAGCACCGTTACACTATTCCTGACTATCAATAACAGCGACCTCTCTGGAACCGAAAACATCACTACATGTGACAACTTCTATACTTGGAACGGAACTACATACAACAGCAGCGGAACCTATACCCATAACACTACAACGCTAACAGGCTGTGACAGTTTGGTCACATTGACGCTAACCATAGGAGAGTCCTATGCAATCCACGATACCGCCACTGCTTGCAACAGCTACATTTGGAACGGAACTGTCTACAACAGCAGTGGCAATTATGAAAATAACTATTCAACACCATTAGGTTGTGACAGTACCTTATTCCTGCACCTTACCATAAACCACAGTGTCACCAACGACACCTCTGTTTCAGCCTGCGACAGTATAATATGGAATGGCATTACATACATCGAAAGTGGTGATTATGTATTTGAAATGGAAACAGCAGAAGGTTGCGACAGCATCGTGACACTTTACCTCACGGTGAACCACCCTGTACACACGTCCACAACAGAAGTTGCGTGCGATTCCTTAGATTGGTATGAAAACAAATACTACCAAAGTGGAACATACTATAGAAATACAGTTGATGACAATGGATGCACTCAAATTGACACATTGTATCTTACAATAAATCACAGCACTAGCTCCAATTTCACAATAGTAATTACCGAAAACTCCTTGCCCTACAATTTCAATGGTATTATCATTACCGAATCAGGCGAATTCACGATAAAACTCACAAACGCTGAAGGTTGTGACAGCAACGTGTTTATAAACGTTATTGTCGAACCCGTCAGCATCGAAATTACTGACGACTCCAGCGATATAAGCATCTTCCCCAATCCTACAAATGGAAACATGACTGTTTCTTCCGATCAGGCAATAAGCCTTATCGAAATATACGATGCAGTTGGCCGTATGGTTGGATCTAAAACCAATGCTAATATTATTAACTTGTCAGGCTTACCCAATGGAACCTACACAATGAAGATAGTCACTCATGAAAGTCAGTGTATCAAGAAAATAATTAAGCATTAAACTGTATGAGGCTACCCATCCCCTTCCCATATATTGTTCTTTGGCCAGACAAAAAAATTGTCTCCTCGCTCTTGCATTTCGAACAGCTGCCTACCGCTGAATTCTTCTACGGGAAGTCGTACCCAGTGTTTAAGGCGCTGTATGACCGCTACTATACCGACTGCGCGGAGGTGATCGACTTCATCCACGAGATTTACATAGATATCCTCAAGCAACGCGAGATTGGTCGCCGGTGCAAGCTGGAGACCTTCAACTTCAAGTGCTCGCTGAAGAACTGGGTGGGCGTGGTGGCCATCCGCTACTGCTACCAGCAGTTCAAACGGCAGATACAAATGGAAGAACTGCCGGAAGGTGATAGAAATGTGGTGTCGAAGCCTTCTATACTGACAGATATGGGCACCCTGAACCGCGAGGACGTGGAGGCCATCATTAATATGATGCCCATCGAACGCTACCGCCAGCTGATACGCTTCGCTACCTTGAGGAGCTGGACAACGATGAGACTGCCAAGAAGATGGGGATGAGCATGGATAATTACTACAACAAGCACCGGGCCGCCAAAGTACAGTATGTACAGGCCTTTCTGAAGGAGATGTCGAGATGAAACACATGGACGACAACACACTGGCAGCCTACCTGGAAATCGTCGCAGATAGAAGGTAACACGTATTCACTGTTGGAGACCGAGAGGCTGCTGAAGGAGAGCAAAACTGCCGACGGCAAGACCAAGGAAGAAGCCGTGATGCTGCTCAACCACAAGGATGCCCTACGTTTCATTCTTGACAATCCTGATTACTTGCAGACGCTAACCGTCGGACATATCGAGGATATTCACCAACTGCTCACAAAAGAGCTATCGGTCGACAGGGGCATCCGCCATCGTCGTGTGGGTATCACGGGTACCAACTACCACCCACTGGACAACGAATTCCAGATTCGTGAGGCGCTGCGCGACACTTGCGAGTTGATCAATGGAAAAGAAAACATCTTCGAGAAAGCACTCCTCGCTCTGGTGTTGTTATCGTATATCCAGGCGTTTTCGGACGGCAACAAGCGGACAGCCCGCATCACAAGCAACGCCATCCTGATTGCCAACGGTTATTGTCCACTGAGCTTCCGCACAGTTGATTCCGTCGGCTACAAGAAGGCTATGATTATCTTCTACGAGCAGAACAACCTCTATGCATTCAAGCAGATTTTTATCGACCAATTCGTGTTCGCCGTGCGAGAATATTTCTAAATGGGAATGATACAACCGACTCGATGGCGGACTGATGCTGTCAACAAGCACTGATGATAGATTTTGTCCTTACAGACACTCTTTATAAAAAAACAAAATTTGACATGGAAGATATATTGAAAAAACTCGGTGGAACCGAAAACATTCTGAATGCCATCAAAGAAAACGCTCTCAAATTGGGGCGTTCAACAACCAAGATGATGCTGGAACTATACTACGTTCTGAAAAGCCCAAACACCAGCGCCGGCAACAAAGCCATCATCGTGGCGGCCCTGGGCTACCAATTGCTGCCTAAGGACCTTCTTTCACGTAAAAGCTTTGGGCTGCTGGGATTGCTCGACAACGGTGTGACCCTCGCCGTAGCCTACAAGAAAGTGAAATCATCTATCACGCCAGAAATCGAACAACAGGTCGAGGAGACCATCAACAAATGGTTCTCAAGCAATTCCCAAACCCATTACGGAACGGAACAATAGCGCATGTCAAACCAGTTAAAAACAAAGCCTTTATGTCCAACACACGACACATCTACCCTACTGACAACGAGCATCACGAAACGGTGCTCTACGAGAACCCCGGCAACGTGGGTTCGATGATTGTTTTTGTCTTCGACAACGGTCGATGCGGCCTGAGCCACCTCTTTTGGGGCAGCGAGATGGACTATGAGCGCGACCCGAACGGCCAGGTGGAAATCAACTACATTTGGGACGAAGACAACACCAAGCTGCTGATGCTGCGCACCGGAACAAAAAACGGCGCAGACCTGGTGCAGGCCATCTACAAACGGTTCGGCACCTCGGGGTGTCACGCCGACGCCAAAATCAAATCGTGGTGCGACGAGAAAGGCATCCGCTACACCACCCTCTCATAGCACATTAACAATCAAACACAAACAGACAGCGACACTTTTCACTAATCATTCAAAAACCAACTCGATGAAAATAGAACTCCGACAATGGTATTTCGGCGACGAGCTAAAGCTGATCGACCTCTACAACCGCTACGACCGCAGCTACACCGATTTCGGCCATCCCGCCCCGGGCGAGTGTACCCAGAGCGAGGCCAATTACAGAATTAGAGGCTATGTCGACATGCTGTACGACGGTACCGGCTTCTCGCGAGCCATCGTGGTCGACGACCAGGTGGTGGGACACGCACAGATCCGAAGATGCAACGACGTTTACGATGCTCTCTGCTCTATGGAGATCTTTCTGCTGCCCGAGGTCTGTGGCCAAGGTGTGGGCACCTATGTGGCCAAAGAGATGATGGACTACGCCTTCAACGGCCATTTTAATTTCGACGGCATAATAGCCTGTATTGCAAACGACAACAAGGCAGCCATACGCATTTGCGAAAAAATCGGCCTCACTTATCTCCGTCCCGAAGAGGACGAATCTACCATCAACGGCAAACGCTGCCACAAAGGCATTTACGCCTTCCGCCGTCCAAAAAAGGAGCTGCTCAATACCGGCATAGAGCTCAAGCCTTTCGAGCCTCGCGACATCGATGCACTAGCACACCTGATCGATACCGTCGACAAGCGCTTCGACGAAGTGCCCGACCCGCTAGACGACTATAAGCGGTGGAAACAAGAAGAACTGTCACCCGAGGAAAAGCAACGTCGCACAATCTACAAAATGCGCGAATATATCGACGGCTGGAATGTCGCCGAACGCGACGGGGGCGACATCTACAGGGCCGTGGTCAACAACGGCGAAATAGTCGGGCTGATCTCTCTAAGTATGCAATATGGGCGTCGCGCCCTCGATGGCCACATAGGCTATATGATGATGCCCGAACATACGGGCAAAGGCATTATGACACACGCCCTTCCGCTGATGCTCCGCGAGGCGTTCGACCTTCGGCGCCTGCATCGCATAAGTGCCATGGTCTACCGCCCTAACGTTGCGTCGATAAAAGTATTGGAACGCAACGGCTTCCGGCTTGAAGGCGTCTTGCGTAACGGCATTGTATGCGAAGGCGAGCCAACCGACTATCTGGCCTACGGCCTACTGCGCAGCGAATTCATGAGCAACGTCGCCCCCTGACGGCCAGCGAACGCAACATCTGCTATTCCTCTATGGCCGACGATGTCTTCAACGAGGAAGAAAACAGCAACGATCTTTGCTGAAAAAATTTGGCCCTAAATTCCAGTTACAAGTGCAACACTGAGTAGAAAAAAGAGCACCAAAAATTTGGTACTCTCAGGTAAAATGACTACTTTTGTGTTGTCAAATGAAAAAATATAATCACATTAC
>Ga0247610_10004197_pt1 | contig 15490 bp, 13 predicted proteins | sample 174DNAGHGhighgp2_FD_193483 | JGI IMG/M metagenome (GOLD analysis project Ga0247610, IMG submission 193483) | Sheep rumen microbial communities from Palmerston North, Manawatu-Wanganui, New Zealand - 1742 DNA GHGhigh gp2 | ecosystem: Host-associated > Mammals > Digestive system > Stomach > Rumen... | reverse complement strand
GGCTCTCCGAATGCAAAAGGGTTCAAAGGGTGATTGGCCGTTGCATACCCGTTCCAGTTTCGGCCGGCTACACGAAGGTTCCACGAGTTCCCGATATTTCCGAACCGGTGGCCGGATTTCCGAGTGCGAGGATCCGAAAGGTTGGGAACGGGTGGAGACCAATGTGGGATGGGTCAGGGGGTCAGTGGGGATGGGATTTCCTTCTCTTCTCTCTTTTTCAATTCCTTGATAAGATGGTCTGCACCTGCGATTGCGTCGGAGATGAGACTTTCTATTGACCAATCTCCGTAGTAAGGGTTTGCGGTCCGGCCTGTCAGGATTGCACTGATTGCGTTGTCTTGAAGTCTGTTCCATTCTTCTGGCGTTCTGGGTCTCATAATACTTGCGTTTAAATCCACGGCAAATATAATAAAAATATCAATATAAAGCACTGAGACTAAGATATTTAGCGTTTTCGAAAACGAAATGTGTTCATTCGAAAACATAATGCGGTTATAAGAAAAACACCCACCTGAAGGTGAGTGCTTGAAAAAATGATTAAATAATTTGAAGATTAGGGTTTTCCTCCTTATTTGGATTTGTCCTTTGTCATTTGCTGCAATTGGAGTTCTATGATGCACGAACTGATTAGCCCTCGAAGTATGTCATTGTAGTCCTTACTGATTCCAGTGAGTTTTTCTTGGTTAATGATTTTTTCTATATACGGATTGACAATATCTATGATGAAATTTCTCAATCCGTCAACTCCTCCTTTCTCTTTTACATTGTCAAGGAATTGATGAGGATCTTTCAGCGAACCGTATTTTAATTTCACCTGCGAAAGGGCTGTCTCGACGGCTGATGTTTTCTGTGTGGATTTTTGCTCCAAAATGAAGCTGTCAAAGTCTTTTAGTTTGGTTATTTGTTTCATTTTTAATTATTTGTATTGTATTTTCCTTTGATATATTTATGGTGCATTGATATAAACCAGCATAAATACTGTATAAAAAAAAACTGATTATGAATACTTTAATTGTTTTTAGCGAAGCGTTGAATCTTCCCGTGGGGGATAGCAAGCGGGTCAAAACCTATGGTTTGGTTTTGAGCAAGGACAGTTGGCAATCGACACCATATAAAGATGCGTTTATGGATTACGTTCGTACAATAGATTTAATGTATAAATATGGTTTCAAGACCAATGGTGGAATGGAGTTTGAGAAAAATGAAATGTTCGTCTATTACGGGGATATGACCTGGCGTGCGTTTGAAGCGGTTGTTAAAATATGCGGTGTCCAATATGCGATAGTCGGAGATTGTGTCGGACTTGACAAAAGCGACTATACAGACGAACTATTCACGAATCAACAAAAGTGGTCCGAACTCGTTGGGAAAGAAGGTTTGGTCTGGCAACGGTGATGCGATAGCGGCAAATCCAGGTGGATGTCCAAATAGGTGTGTCTGTTGTCAATCATAAAACAGCCCGAACCATTTCAAAACTATAAAACAAAGTATATCAATCAGTTGTATTATGTCAACTGAAAAGCGTGTCTGTTTTGTGAGTTGCGACACGGAAGTGAGTGGTTCCCTGAAAACATCTTTTTTCCCATTTGTTATTTTTAAAGCATCGGGGTTGATACCGCCGACAATCATTATAGAGAACGATTTTATTAATACATTGAAGTAATCTCGGGTAGCAGCGGGAACACAACGAAAAGAGACAACCCCCTATGGGTCAACGGAGTCTGCTACCTCCGCCCCATAGGGGGTTTTATTTGAAATGAACATACCGACAATTTACGAATGGTGCATTATGAACGGAGTCGAGGTGGACTTGCACCACCACACCCATTCCCGTCACGAGTACGACGAAGACGGGATCGCTATAAACAAGGGAGACTGGCTATGCAACGAGTGCCATTGCTGGAACGGTAAGGATAGGAAGGCACACCCGACACACCGAAAAAAACTCGAATACCTCCTTGACAAGCAGGCGAGGCTCGAATATTACGGAGGATGGACGGAAGACCGTGAAGCCTTGAGGTATTACCTCCACGAATACTTTCAATCATCCGTTGAATACAATATTCAAGACAAAGTACTCGAAGACTTGGTGGAGGAAATCATAGAAAGGCTATTGTCGGAGTGGTACCGCCCTAACAACGGAGATTTGAAGCACGACACGAGGGTGAACGGAGGAAAGGTGGACATAGACCCGAAGGCGGTGAAGGACGAGAGGACGAGACGCTCCCTTCAAAAGAAAGGCGAGAGGAAATTCAATGATTGGTGGATTGGAAGGATGATAGAAGGAGAGCCCGGCAGGACGGCCTACTACTATTCCAAGAAAAGCCGTGAATGGGCGGAACCGGTGAATGGAAAGGGTTGGTCAAAGGATACGATAAAGGACTTTATGGTAAGGAACGGAATAGACGAATAAGGGCGAGAGAATAGACGAATAAGGGATTATTTCAAAAGGGGAAATAGACGAATAAGGGACGGCAAATAGACGAATATGGGATGCATTAATTAATATTATAACCTATACTGAAATTTTACCTGACCTTAAATGGCAGTCGGCTTACGCCTCCTGCCGGTAAAAAGCTGCTCGTCGTCGGCGTCGCCTCCTCCTCCCACCTTTTTACATACTGAGGGTGAGCTGGTGATACGGTGAAGTGAATAGTGATACGCTAACGCTTAACCGGCTTCGCCGAATAGGGAGTGAGGGTTTATCGAAGAAGGATATCCTTTCCTACTGTAGAGAGGACGTCTCTCTGGTAACTCACAGAGACACTCATAGAAACCATCATCTTTCACTAAAAGGTATAAGACACCTCTCCTGTAATAAAGACAGTCAAACGAAGGATGGGAGAGATATAGGAAGACCCTGAACTTACTGATAGGATTCTTGTATTCACAATGACACTCCCTACTCGCTACGCTTACGTAGGGAGTGTGTTTAGGGGATGGGGAGGATGGATAGGTGAAGTATTGTTGTTTTTAAAACCTTTGTTTTTAGAGTTAGGTTAAGCGATTCCATCATCACCTCCTCCTACCGGGGAACGCCCCAGGGGCACATAGGAACCCTCTTAAAAACATCTAATTTTTAATTAGTAGAATACCAAAAACCTAATGAAAGTACACCGTTATTACCCCAGCCTAACTATCTTCTTCGTAGATAATTCCTTGCTTGCAGTTTTCTATTGCACCAAATTCATCAACGCTTCATAACTGTCCACCACACCGTATCGCACTTGCCCGTCGCTTATACGATCGAAGAGCTTTCGGGCGCAGTCGGTCTTTGCCTTTTCCACCCCCCGTAGTTCCATACCTTTCAGACTGCCCTTTGTTTCTGCCACAAAGTAGATATGCTTCACAGTGCCTTCGTTGAAAGCAATAGCCCAGTCGGGGGCGTAGTTGCCCACAGGTGTAGGAATCTGGAATGAGCGCGGCAACTTGGCATATACGCATACCTCCGCTGACTCGTCCAAAACCTTGGCGAACTTCTTTTCCACGCTTTCCTCTGCATAACCATCGGTGAAAACGTAATCTTGGATGCTTTTGGCACTTTGATAGGCCTTGCTGACTGGCTGGGAGGATTTTTCTTTGGTAAAAATAGTGCTATCATATACCCGATCAAGCGGGTCATATTGGATGTGCTCCACAATCATCGTGGCTTTCTGCTCTTTAATGATCCGCGAGGTGTTCTTGATAAACTCTTCAGGGTTGTTGCGGAACATCGCCAACTTTATCGGACTGATTTTGCGGAGAATTGTCGCCACTGTCCTACGGGTTAGCGTTGTTTTTCGGGCAATATCGCCCACCAAGTCATAGCGAACAGAGGAGGTGCAAACGGTGGAAAGCTTGTGGGTTGACGTGGCCTTGCTTCCGAATGTGTCCACCTCTTGCTGCTCACCTTCCGTCATCACATATTTGAGTTCCGTGACGGAAAGCTCGGCATTCAACGCCACAACAGCCTTACCGATAAGTTCTTCGCTGTCATAATGAACCGTATAAACATACTGGCGATTGATTTGATTCCAAAGTGTTTGAAACTCCTTCTTGTAGAAGTTGTCATTGAGCTTGTTCTCGAAAGAAGCGGAAGCATTGGCATCTTCCACCATACTTTCCAGTTCCACACTTTCATCGAAAATAGAACGGACAAGTTTGTGTACTTCTTGTTCAATGGGCTGTAATCCAGGGAAAACGGGTTGCAAGGTTCCTTCTGCGCTGTCTTTTTTGTATTTTTCGGTAACTTGGAATTGGCTGTCCACGTAACCACAACCCATCAAATAGCCTGTGATCATCACAGCATCTTGCTCGCTGATAGTGTATGGTTGACCATTCTTCTGTACCATCTTGTCCTTGAAATAATCTAACGTGGCTTTCGACGGGCGTTCACGTAGTGCCTCGCGGGTTTTCTTCTGCAAACCATCCACAAAATTCTTGTAGCTTTCGTTTGCCACAACGGTTAAGGTGTTTACTTCTTGAACGGTTTCTCCACCCAATTCTTCCAAGTCCATCCGGTTACCGAATTGGTCCACGCAGATGCGAAGTCCGCGTCCGACCTCCTGACGTTTGGCGATGGTGGAGGAAGCGTGCCGAAGTGTACATATTTGGAAAACATTGGGATTGTCCCAACCTTCGCGCAGTGCTGAATGGGAAAAGATAAAACGAGTGGGTTCGTCGAAGCTCAATAAGCGTTCTTTGTTTTTGAGAATAAGGTCGTATGCAGAGATATCATCTGATATATCGCTGCGCCGACCCGTGGAACTGTTGATGGCGTGTCCCGTCTTCTTGTCAATGGAAAAATAGCCATTGTGTACCTGATCTGGGGAAAAACGAAGAAGGTAACGCTGATACTCATCCTCAAACAGAGTGCATTTCTCCTGTAACGCGAGTGCGTATTCTTGCTCGAATATTCTCCAAAGAGGGCCTTGAACCATTTGATTGTCGGAATCGTATGACTTGTAGTTGGCCACCTCGTCAATAAAAAACAGCGAAAGGGTTTTGATGCCACGCTTGAAGAGTTCGCGTTCTTTCTCGAAGTGGGAGGCAATGGTCTCTCGAATCTGTACACGCTGCATTGCTTCCAACGAACTGTCGCCATAGACCTCACCTTTTCGGATCACTTCGCCATTGAGGAAGACCACCCTGTTTGTGAGTGGATCTATTTCGGAGATAGTGAATCCGTCGTATTGAGCCAGACCCTGTGATTCATCGTAGAGGGAATCGCCGAATCCTAACTTGTGGCGTTCGCGACGAATACCGGTTTTTCCTTGTACTTCCAACTCAATGCGAGCCATCGGTGGTTGGTTCTTGGAAAGGATGATGTCATCCAAGTAGAGATAGGAACTGATTCCTTTAAGGTTCTTGACCTCGAACCCCTTCACCTGAATCTTCTTGACGAGCTTCTGCTTGTAGGCATCCAAAGCGTCAAGGGCGTAAATGCAGTTGTGAGAGGTTTTGTGCGTGGCCGAATAATAAAGGACAAAAAGGGGATTGAAGCGTTGCAAGGCCGTTTGGGTAGCTTGACCTTCCATTTTCTGTGGCTCGTCCATAATGATGATGGGATGGTTGGCTGCTATCACATCAATAGGCTTGCGGGAGTTAAAGTCGTCGCGCTCGGTATAGATAATACGACTGGCACCACGGGTGGCCCCTTCCTTCATATCAGTGGCGAAGGCTTGGGTGTTGATGATCATCACATTGATACCTGCATCGGAGGAAAAAGTGTCCAATTGTTGCAGGTTAGAGGAGTTGTAGATGAAGAATCTCGCTTTCTTGCCGTAGTGTTCCATAAAATGGTCTTCCAGCATATTGAAACTTTTGTTCACGCCCTCGCGAATGGCGATCGAGGGTACCACCACAATGAATTTGGTCCATCCGAAACGCTTGTTAAGCTCGAACATTGTCTTGATATAGACGTAAGTCTTACCTGTGCCGGTTTCCATTTCAATATCAAGCCCCAAACGACCCAAGTCGTGCGACAGACTCTTGGATTCAGGAATATTCCAGCCACGTTGCATTGCACGAACATTTTCTATAAGCTGCTGGTCTGAAAGTTCTATGTCAGCATTGCGATATCCAGCATAGTCGGCATCAAGGGCATATTGACCTTTTTGCATCTTGCCGAGATCGCGCCGATATTGGAAAGCCTCGCGGGAAGGTTGTCCGTTGAAAACGCCTACAGTACTTTCCACTGCGTCCGTCTGGTATTGTTGAATTTTGAATTTGAATTTCATTATCTATTAAGTATTGGATTAAACGCCCAACTATTAGGATCTTCGACTATTTCTTTTGTTTTAGTAATTGTTTTTATGTCTTTCCACTCCACTACTACTTTGCGTTCAGGAGCATTGTCGGCCATAACAGAATACCAAATAGGAGGTACTGTGCTTATGTCGTCTACATCTGCAAAACACAACTTGCAACTATGATTTCTACCTGTAACACCTGGTAATAATGGATCATATCTAGCTGGACCATATTCTCGATTCATATTATTAAAGCCTGTTACATCTCTAACGGTATTATCATCAGAAATAACAAAACTGTGGGTCATTCTATCCACCTCGTCTGGTTCTGACTCTTTGTCTGGGTTTAACACCAATGGGATGTGTATAAAACAGTTTATGTATTTAGCATATACTTTACCTTTGTTAACTAAACGATACTTTAACTTATATTCAATCTCTGTTCTAATCTTATCGTCTTGTTGGGGGTTTAACAATTGGCTTATAACCAAAGGCTTCTTAGTGATATTCTTTATGGTTTTATGTAATTCAAACTCAAGTTCTATCACTGGATGTTTGCCCCTGTTCATTACATCACGAATCTCATAATCCTCCATCACCTCAATAGTAGCATTCCTTCGCTTATAGTAAAGGTGTGTCAGCTTATTCTGATGAACTGTGTTGCTTTGGGGAATCTGCACCACAAAGAAGCCGCTTTCTTTATCTTTGGGAATTACTGTTATTTCAACATCATCAACAAGTGGCTGGATGTTTGATGATAATAATTGAGACAACTTGTCCTTTGTCATTGCTGTGTATGGAACAGGTAACAATTCATTTGGGATGGCGTGACCATTTTCGTCAGCCTTTTGCCTAATTCCATAAATTATCGTCCCACCGTTTGCATTGGCCATAGCACTTACATCCTTTGCCAATTCCTCTTTCCACTTTTTGTTTTCAATGGCAAAAGAGCTTTTGTATTCCAATTCTGTGGATTCCTCTATTTCATTGTCAATCAACGATTGCAGATCTTCTATGGTATTCAACTTCATCATTTATAGTACCCTTCTGATTGTGTCTTTGCTATAAGCTTGGAAAATCTGTTCAAAGTTATCTGCGACGTTATCTGTAGCCAAACTGCTGTCTCTCATCACAAAATAGTAGGGTTGCCTCTTGGCCACTTCCTTAATCACATCCTCATTCACCTTTTCATCGAAGCAAGCAATGAGATAGCCATCATTTACGGAGAAGACCTCCTTGCCGGAAATCTTTTCGGTCTCGATTTTGGCTGACAGCGGCAGATTGCATTCCAACATCACTTGGAACAACAAATCTTCGGATGTGCGGCCAGGCTTAATGTTGTCTTCAAACAGGGTCTTTTCTGTAGATTCTTCAGGACGATAGTAGACATCCTCCATATTGCTAGAATCCAGTTTCAACACACGGAAACCAACATCAAGAAATTGGTATTTCTCACCTATGGCGAAGAGAGTATTATCAATATCTGAGGATCTTTGTTCTAAAATGATTTGTTTACGTGCTCTACGGATTCTTTCCTTTCCTATTTCGCATATGTTAGAGAACCCTGCTTTACTGGCTGGAGACTTCGGTGCTGTTTCTTCTGGTAATTGGACCAAAATAAATTTGCGTCTTAAGCCATCTTCTTTATTAAGCAGCATTACTGCGTGTGCAGTCGTTGCAGATCCAGAAAAGAAATCTAAAATAATATCATCTTGATTCTTTGAAAGTGTTCCTATTATTTTCTTAGCGACGTAGACCGGTTTTGGATTGTCAAAAGGAAGCCCCAAAGCATCGTCACTACCTCCATAATATAATAGTGACGCGACAGCTTCATTCATATTCTCTCTTAAATAGTATTTCTGACGAGGCTGAGTTTGTTCAGTAGGGCCAAATTCGATTTTATCTGCTCGAACTAACTCATCCATTTTACTATCGGTAAAACGCCATCCCTTATCAGGAACCGGACAAGGCTTCCCTGTTTTAGGATGAATGAGTGGTCTATGAGATCTCGTTTCAGGTTTATCTGGTGCCGCCATTGAAACAGGTTGATAAATTCGGCCAGCATCATCAATTAAACTATATGCGACTTCGCCGCCAGAGAATTCGTTTTTGTTCTTTTTTATGTAGTCTTTATATTCATTCCGAACCTGATCTGTGACTCCACCATATTTTCTTATTAAACTCTGAACTCTGGCCAGCATTTCATCAGCGTGCTCTTTCTTTTTAGAAAACTCAACACCGGCGAAAGAAACGATATTTTTACAGAACACTAAAACAGATTCGTGCTGATATGCGACCCCAGCCACAACACCTTTAGGGTTACGTTTATCCCAAATAATGGTTCCTAATTCATTATTACTACCAAAGATCTCTTTACAAATCATTTGCAGCGAATAAACCTCGTGCTCATCAATATGAATAAATATTGCACCAGAATCACTTAATAGGTCTTTAGCGATCCTCAAACGAGGGTAAATCATATTCAGCCAGTCTGTATGAAACCGACCATTACTTTCGGCATTCAGGACAAGACGATTCCCCAATTCATCTCTTTGGCCAGAGTTATCGGCATATTCAGATGCGGATTGGGAATAATCATCAGCATATACAAAATCTTTTCCTGTGTTATACGGTGGATCAATATAAATCATTTTCACCTTGCCGAGATAGTTCTCGCGCAACAGCTTCAGTACTTCGAGGTTGTCGCCTTCGATGTACAGGTTCTCCGTGTTGTCGAAATCAACACTCTCTTCCCTACACGGCCGAAGAGTCATATTTGTTGGTGCATTGGCCAATCGTATGGCTTTACGTTTTTCAGGCCAGGTGAACTGATAGCGTTCTGTAGGACTTTCCACAATGTCTTTCGACAACTCTTGGCGGAGCATATCGAAGTCAATAGCGGATTCCACCTTACCGTCAATGCTGATGCGCTCAGTGAGGCAATTTGGGAAGAGTTCGCCAATCTTCAGAATATTACTCTCGGTAATATCAGGGGTATGCATATTAAGGTGTTCCATATTGTTTATTGTTATTTGATCAAAACAGGTTTTAATTTGTAAGGAATTGCGGATCCCTTTGCTTCCATTTTATAGAATTTTACATTTTTCCCTTCTAACAACGGCCTAATGATGGATATTCGCTCGTCGGAACATTTCAAACCGAAGTATATGGCTGATATAGAGGACAGGTTGTCAAGAGGAATAGGGAGGTAATCTTCATTTGATTCACAATTATAAGATATGAGCCTAACTTCATTCTCATATTTCCATTCTTTACTTTTTGTAGCAAAAGCTTCTGTTATAGAAAGTTTATCTTTCGACAAATCAACTTTGTCATAGTGAACGCGGTTAAAGCTTATCAGCGGTTTCCTAAATTCTGATGAGAAATCATATTCAATACAAAACCCCTTATGACCGTCAGCATAATGAGCCCACATAAGCGAATTGTTTATAGGGAGTTTTTTGTTTTTGGATATTGAGAAACTACGTATTCTATAGCCATTAAAAGATTTCAAGAATTGTTCTGAATGAGTTTTTTTATTGTGTAATAGCTGATACTTTCCCCATTCTATGACAGGAGTGTCAAAAGGATCATTCATTACTTTAGGTCGACTAATAGAAAGTGTTTTATTCGTTAAATCGAATAAACTATGCTCTTTAAAGTTTCTAAAGGAGAATAAGTGCTCGTCTATTTTGTCACCAATAAAATGACTCATAACCATTTTTTGGTAATTCTCAAAATGGTTTAATGCTTCTTTGGCTTTTCCGAGTTCGGATGCGATTTCGCCTGATTTGAAATAAACTCTCTCAAGAAGATTGACATCAACATCTGTTGCAATTCCATTTTGTTGATAAGCTTTGAAAAGACGCTCATTGTTGTTGACCACAAAACGAATGGGCATATCAACATCTATGACATTCTCCTTGATATCCTGTATGCTTTCCAACAGGCACTGATATGCGGCAAGTTGGTTCCCCTTTTTTATTTCGGCGATTGCATTATTGTATGATTCTATAAACTTAATCATAAAAGCATTCCTTTCAATCGTTTAAGTTCTTCAAACATTTCCAGTTTTTTTCTGGGCTGTCTCTCCGTTCGTGCCTTTTTCTCTAATATCTCAATTTGATGCAACAGTTTGGCTCGGGCTTCGTCCCAGTGAATCTGCTCTTCAAGCGTGTTTCCCTCTTCTACCTTAACATCTCCGACCTTCTTCACCAAGTTGTCCCAAACGGTATCGATGTCCAAACCCGAAAGTTCAATTTCCGGTTCCTCTCCCCAAGGACTGGTCAATAGCTTGGTGTGGAAAAGGGCGAGTTGATACTTCTCTTCATACCGCAACAAGAACAGAAGGTTCTGTGGTATTAGTTTGCAAAGCAATTGGATGTTTTTTGGGGCATAGTTCTGACGCTTCAGGATCACCTCTACTACATAGATGGACTCTTTGGTGTCGCCAGCAGGCAGGGCAGGAATGGTTCTTGGCGAAATCACGTTTACAATGGACATCCGACTTACATCCGCGTCAAAGCTTTCCTTTTGGGAAGATTTGAGGTCGAACTTTGCGAAGATACGTGTCTTCGGAAGCGCCTGCGTGAGTTCGGTGGATTTCGGAAGTCCTAACATAGCCGCGCTCTATTTGATGACTAAGAAACAGATGAGCTCGAAATCATCAATGCCCGTCACATTATTAGTGAAGAGATCGCCCTGCATTCCTTCAAGGAAAGAGTCCAAGTCGCTTTCCTGCTTCACATTAATCACACTTCCGATGGCATCCCCCAATAGTTTTGAATAGTGTGTCATCTTGAGTCCGTCTCGGGTCTCTTTGTTGAACTGGCGGCAGAGAGCGGTTTGGGGTTCGTGTTTGCCCTTACAAAGACTGCGGAATTTGTCCAACAGCTCTTTCGGGGCAAGATGGTTGATCACCACAGAACCGTCGTTGCGCACATAGATAATGTAGAAAGGATGAAGACGGTTTTTTTTGTCGATATTGACCTCTTTATTGCGATTCTTCAGAACAAAAATGACTCCTGGCTCGGTGAAATTGTTTTGTCCCACCACCGCGTGAAGTCCGAAAGGCGTGTGTTCCACATCCTTATGGGTTTTCATATATTCCAAAAGATCCATTCGGAATTCGTTGAGGCCGAGATCCATAATGGAGACCCCGCTGTTCATCTCTTCAATATCGACAACTTCCTCCTGAAGTTTCTTGAGTTGAGCCTTACGGTATTCCAAATCGCCTTTCTCTTCAGGAGAAATGGGATTATCGTCGCCCGTGGAAGTGAGCACAGAAACCTTCATACGAGCTTCCACGCGTCCCTTGAGGTCGATGTATTCGTCAAGAGTCATATCCGGCCAATAGTTCACCAACTGAATGACACTGTTGCGCGATCCGATTCTGTCTATTCGACCAAAACGTTGTATAATACGCACGGGATTCCAGTGAATGTCGTAGTTGATAAGGTAGTCGCAGTCTTGCAGATTTTGGCCTTCAGAGATGCAGTCGGTGGCAATAAGCACATCAATTTCCCCGTTTATATGCGGATAAACCGATGCTTTCTCTTTGGAGATGGGCGAGAAAAGTGTCAGCACTTTGTTGAAATCCAGTTTTTCCCGTAGTTTGAGTGTGCTTCGTGCCTCCACGTCGCCCGTGACGAGAGCAGTGTCTAATCCGTATTTTTCTTTAATCGGCTTAGCTAAATTGTCGTAGAGATAGACCGCAGTGTCAGCAAAAGCCGTGAAGACAATTACCTTTTGGTTTTCCCCATTGATAGGGTGAGTGAATTTGTAGCGAAGGTCCGCTACTAACTGTTGGAGCTTACTGTCGTGCTCGGGTGTGATATCGTTGAGCATCAGCATAGTAAGTTCAAGTTCGGCTTTGTCGCGTTGGAGATAATGTTTCCAAGCGGTATAGTCCATATCCTCCAGGGCGATTTTGTTTTTCTTGGTACCGATGAAAGCGTCGTTCTCTGAGTCTTCAATGTCAAGATCATAGCCCTGAGCTTCTTCCACATCAATGAAGGTTTCGTGTTGGTCAATTTTCTCAATTGTAGAAGAAATGAGTTTGGTGACACGTTCCAAAGTAAGGCGGAAGGAATTGACGGAACTCTCCAATCGTTTGAGCATCAAGATGCACATCAAACGCCGAATACCCATTTCACGGCCGATCAAGGTAAGACCTGCTCCGTGGGTTTCTGGGTCAAGTTGGTATTTCTCTGCCTTGCTGGCCAAGATGAATTCAGATGGCGTATAGATGGCCAAATTGAGTTTCTGTAGCTGAGCGAAAATTTCGTTATAGTTTATGGCTGTGGGAAGATCGGTCAAGGATGGCCTGCGGGAAATAGGCGGGAGTCGTGTTGGAAATTTGCCTACGGCCTCGGTATCGTAGTAAGCCTCTATGTGCTTACGACTGCGGGCGATGGTAACGGAGTCCAACACCTCGAAGAAATCAAAGCTGAGCATCCCGAGGAGTTTGTCGGTGGTGCGCTGTTCATTGGGAAGTTTTGCCCAGTAGTTGTAGGCTTTTTGAGCTTGACGGAAAATATCGTCGATGGAAGATTCCGTGTCTAAGAGAGCGTCCATCCGTTTGACATCACCTTCGTAAGCCAGTTGCAATTGATTTCGCAAGTCGTTGAAGCGATTGTTGACGGGTGTAGCGGAAAGCATCAGCACCTTGGTCTTCACTCCGGAACGGATAACCTTGTTCATCAGTCGCAGATAGCGATTTTCGCGAGGATCCTCGTCTTCGTCCCCCCAAGTGAGCTTTCCACCATTGCGAAAATTGTGTGATTCATCAATCACCACGAGATCGAAGTTACCCCAATTGACTTTGTCCAAGGTAATGCCGTTGGAAGATCCTCCAACGCGGGAGAGATCCGAATGGAAAAGGACAGTGTATCCCAAACGATCACCCGCTATGGGGTTGGTAACGTAGTTGTTTCGGTAAGTCATCCAGTTGTCGGAAAGTTTCTTGGGGCACAAAACCAAGACTGATTTGTTTCGCGACTCGTAATATTTGATGACGGCTAAGGCAGTAAAGGTTTTACCCAAACCCACACTGTCAGCCAAAATGCAACCGTTGTACTTTTCGAGTTTGCTGATGATGGCTCGTGCTGCGACTTTTTGGAAATCGTACAGTTTGTTCCAAATTTGGCTATTTTTGAAGCCGGTGGCCTCGTTAGGCAAAACGTCCTCAGAAATATCTTCAAGAAACTCGTTGAAAATGTTGTAGAGGGTGACAAAATAGATAAACTCCGGAGAGTTTTCTCGGTAAATGTTGGAGATATAATCGATGATATCGTCTGTGACATCGGCAAAGTCTTTCTCGTTGTTCCAAAGCTCATTGAACACGCGGAGATACTGGCGTGCGTTTTCGCCATCGACCTTGTTGACGAAGTTCATCATACTGTTGCCTCGTTCACAGCCCAAGTCAGTGGTTGTAAAGCCATTCACAGGCGTATAGGTGTGTAATTCGTCACCGTCCACGTTCATAAAGCCCGGAAGAGTGTTGTTCGTGGTGTTTGACTTGAAGCGGACTTTCTGCTTAATCCATTCGGCACACTCAATGGCGATGGCCTTTTGGGTGAGCTGGTTGCGAAGCTTTACTTCAAAGGGAGATCCGTAGAGGGTACGCTCACGATCGATACGCGGGATATAGAACTCACGTCGTTGTTTGTCAATCTTTTCAGCGGTGAACGTCGGTGAAGTGAAGAGGAAGCGGAACTCCTCAATATCCTTCAGCTGCTCTTTCAGTTCCTGAAAGGCATAGATAGAGAAACAGCAAGCGGCCATCGAGATTTTGCTTCCCGCTTTGATTTCTACAGTCAGGTCGTCACGTAGCGTCTTGGTGATGTTATCAATGAGTCCCATTTGAATAACTTTTTGTTATTGCGTTTTGCCTTTCACCAAGAACTACACAAAAAAATCCGTGAACTTCTGTCGTGAACGGAGGCTCTGGACTGCCTTAATCCCAAAACAAGAAAGCCCACGGATATACCGTGAGCATTTCCGCTTTCTCGTTGGGATTAGAAATTGTCCAGATTTCCGTACACCTTGAAAAGCAAAAACGCTTTATTTACAATATGTTCTTAAAAATCAATACTTTACTTCAGTCAACAATCTTTTTAGTTACACAATAACACATTTCGCAGCCATAATTGGCAATTACGGTGCAAAAATAGTCAATATTGGGATATGATTTGCAAGTTTGTGAAAAAGATGATTTTTTGCCGCGAGTTGTTTGAGTCTAAAAATAGTGCGCCCTTCACGGTGATCCTATTTCAAACAATGACTGAATCATCCCGTGCATTTTTTGCCCTAAAAAAATGCACCGAAAAAAAATATTATGCTAACCATTACAACGTGTGTTCATTTAAGTAAATATGTGTGTCTTGTTGGTATTCATAAGTGCTATAATTATAGAATATTTTCAACGCTCGCTTATCGGCGGGCGTGTTTTTTTCACTTTTTCGAGTTTTTTCACTTTCCATTTGTTATATTTAGAATAAACAAATCATTTTTTTATTCATAAAACATACAAATATGATAGATTTTAAGAAAATTATGGGAAGTAAGAACACTTCCACCAAAACCATTGCAGAAAAAATTGTAAAATTCGCAAGTGAGGACTGGTTCTTTGACTCTGTCCAATTTGATGAGAATTCACAAACATTCACCTTCGGAGTAAATGTGTTATCCGTAAACGCAACTTTGGAAACACTGGATGACAATTGGTTTCGTGTCCGTTTTTTCGACAGTAGTAACACTGTGAGATTTGTCACAAACACTGATTACAGAAGAATTTACAACCTCATTGAGACGGTTAAGGATGAATTTTTCTCATTGAACGACAAGATGATGGAATTGAAACTCTCTGGTTGGAAAAAAAGTGGTCGTAAAAAGGATAAAGAGGTACCGTTAAACACTTTATTTTAGAAAATTCCGACGATGACCCACTCATTTTAACAGTAGTTTTCCAACACTCACCATCTGGTGGGTGTTTTTTTCGCAATTGCAATTCTTGTAACAGCACCCCCTGATCCCCACCAGCCACCTAACGCCCTCACCCGTTCCCAACGTATCCCAAAGTCCCCCTGATCCCCATCGTTTCCCCATCGGTCCCCATCGTTCCGGACCTTATGCACTCGGAAATCCGGCCACCGGTTCGGAAATATCGGGAACTCGTGGAACCTTCGTGTAGCCGGCCGAAACTGGAACGGGTATGCAACGGCCAATCACCCTTTGAACCCTTTTGCATTCGGAGAGCC
>Ga0247610_10004195_pt1 | contig 15492 bp, 18 predicted proteins | sample 174DNAGHGhighgp2_FD_193483 | JGI IMG/M metagenome (GOLD analysis project Ga0247610, IMG submission 193483) | Sheep rumen microbial communities from Palmerston North, Manawatu-Wanganui, New Zealand - 1742 DNA GHGhigh gp2 | ecosystem: Host-associated > Mammals > Digestive system > Stomach > Rumen... | reverse complement strand
CAACCGACTTGGCAGGTCGGGAATTTCGCTTGCATGATTTGTCGCTGGCGCGGATGTCACTCTTATTGCCTTACTGCTCCCCGTTGCTCTGCATCACTGCGGCGGACGGCTCTTGGCATGGCGTTACTCTCATGCTCGCTCATCACTGGCTTGCCGCCTCTCTGCGGTAGTCCCAGCGGAATAACCAGTACGTCAAAGAACTCTGCTGCTACCCTTGTGGGTCTTGCTTCGGTCCGCCGGATGGATTTGCACCAACGACCTCCGTGGGGCATCACGGCGCTCTCCTGTCTGAGCTACGGCGGAAAGGTGTGGGAGGCTAAGGTTAGATGTTCTCAACCATCGCGTTTAATAATTCTCTGGGAGTAATGAAACTGTTGATGGGAATGGAGCGGATGATTTGTTTCAAAGCGGCTACCTTATCTTCCTCTTGTCTCCAGTAGTTGCGGAGTCGCGAGGCGCTCTCCTTTTCCTCTTCCAACTTCTCCTCGAGATAAGAAAGTTTGGCCGTCAGCGTCTCACGCTCGGCGATGAGGTTTGCGTTGCTCTCTCGCAGGTCGCTTAACTCCTGTGCGGAGATTTCGACCATGTTCTCGTTCTCGGTGGAAGTCATGTCGATGACTTTTGCCTCGTTGTTGTTCTCGTTACTCATAGTTGCAAATCTTTTTAAGTTTTTGATTGGAAATCGTTTGCGGTATCAAAATTTTGTCCTAATTTTGCTCCGTGATTGATTGATGGTGCAAAAGTAATACGGATTTGTATTATGTGCAATACGGAAACGTATTATTTGGGCATTTTATAAGATTTATTAACAGTTTCGCGTCTTGCCGAAACGTATTTTAACATTATTATCATGATTGCGGAAAGATTATTGGCAGTTATTGAGTACAGCGGTCTATCTCAAACTGCATTTGCGAAAAAAGTAGGTTCAACACAGGCGAACCTTTGGCGTCAACTGAACGGCCAAAAAGTGAATGTTGCCACTCTAATGGCGGTTGCGCAACAGTTTCCCGAAGTGGATTGCAACTGGCTTCTCCGTGGTGAGGGCTCTATGCTCAAGGGCGAAATCGACAACGCCCAGGAACGGCGCATAGACAGCCTACTCGATGTCGTTGCGACCCAGCAGGAAACCATCAAGAACCTCCAAGAGAAAATCAAACAACTCCAAGACAAAATCAAGCAACTTCAAAACTCATAAAATCATGAAAAAGGTATTAGCTTTCCTCATGGCGCTACTCCCTCTAATGGCGGCAGCGCAATTCTTCACCATAACCCCTAATGGTTGGAAGAATGCACAAGACCCATCTCTTGATTACGTTGTTATCCCGATGGAAGGGACACAAGCAGAACTCTTCCAAAAAGCGAAGACGGCAGTCACTGCCACCTACAAGTCCGCCAAAGACGTTATGTCGTTCAATGAACCAGACATCATCAACATTAGCGGTTACACTGATTGCATCTCGGAAAAGCATATAGGTATGCTCTTCGTATTCGGTATGAGCTACACAATGCAGATACTCTTTAAAGACGGCAAGATACGCTTTAACGCACCAGACGCTTACACCGGAGAATACTTCGGAGGCGGCAAAACCTCCTACTACTCTCTCACTCCAGGCAGCACTGGCATGTTCGGCAACACCACCTATATGTTCGACAAGAAAGGCAAACTCAAGAAAAAAGACCAAAAGAAGCAAGTCGAGGACTACTTCAATGGTATTGTTGCTCAGATTGTCGAAATGACGAAGAACGGCGGCACAGTCTCTGACGATTGGTAAAAAAATTGCCGAATTATTGTCGGGGAAGTTTTCGCAATCACCTCGCCCCGGCAATATTCGGCTCGCTATGAGCATTTTATTCGGCAAATCCATTGCCACACCGCAAATTTTGGCGAAATCTGCGGCCAAAAAGGGCGAAATGGCGCTGAATTTCATGTAAATAGCGAACTTTTAACGACTTAATCAGTAAAATCAAAGGGGAACAATCCCAAATATGGGGCTGAACTGGTTGCCCGAAAATTGCCGATTTGGCGATTTTGTTTCCCGATTATTGTCGAAATTATTGTCGAAATTTACATGGCTACTTTATCACTAACCATCGTGCCGGGAAAGGCACTCAAAGACGGACGGCACAAAGTCCGCATCGCGGTGGCTCACCGCTCACAGACCCGCTACATCCTCACCGATGTCATCATCAACTCGACCAAAGAGTGGAAGAACGGCAAGATCGTCAAGCGTGACGATGCCACCTACCTCAACACGAAACTGCTCCAGCGACTGCAAGAGGTGCAACACACCATCGACGACCTCCCATACATCGAGGGGCTGACGTGCGCCGAACTCGTTGACACCATCCTTCATACCAGGGCGAAGAAGAGCCACACCCTCGCCTCGGCTTTCGAGGAGATGCTGGAGGTGTCCACGGCGAAAGAAACCACAATCCACAACTATCGCACGCAATTCAAATTCATCACGCAGTACATTCCGGCCACCACACCGGTAAAGCACATCACACCCATCATGGTGCAGCGCTTCGTCAAGCAGGCAGAGTCCCGTCTTGCCGCCATCTCGTTGCAGATCTACATGACGCTGCTCTCGATGATTATCAAGTTCTGCCAAACGAACGGTTACACCGACTTCCGTGTATCGCCGACGGTGGGCTGCGTCAAGCGCACCATAGGTGTCCGGCAGAACTGGCTCTCGCCCGATGAGGTGCGCAAGGTTCGCGACACCACCAGCAAGCGTAACGCGCTGAACCGCTTCCGTGACGTGTTCATGCTCTCGTACTACCTCGGCGGCGTGAACATGGTGGACTTGGTGCGCATCGACTTCAACGAGTGCAAGGACACGCTGCGATATATCCGCACGAAGACGGAGCGCAGAACGAAGGTCAATCCTTATGTGGAGTTTGAGATACCTGACGAGGCGAAGCCGCTTATCGCCCAGTTCAAGGGCGAGGACGGACACCTGCACTTCTTCAACACCAGCATGTACAACCAAAGCCGTGACTTGGGTCACAATGCACGCGCTTTCCGTGACGAGGTGGGAATGCCGGAGTTGACGTTCTACTCGGCTCGCAAATCTTTCGCCCAACACGCCTTTATGCTCGGCGAGAGTGAGAGTGTGATAGACTACATCCTCGGCCATGCGTTGGGCGGTTCAGGCAAGACCACGCTCTACGCCTACATCAAGGTGACGCCCGAAATGGCGACCGCCTGCGTGAGAAAAGTATGCGACTTTATCGCCTCAACGAAAAATTTTTAGTACCTTTGCAGCGCATTTGGTTCATCTGCAAAGGTGAATTAAAATGTTTGACTTGTGTGACGCTGGGCCGTGAGGTTCGGTGTCACTATTTTTTGACTCGTTGCCGATGACGTGTTAACTTTTCACGAAAAAAGTAACACAAGGGCGAACCTTATGCTACTTTATCGGTAATATCAGGCGTAACGCAAGAATACCTAAGTGCTGTTGAAAATGCGTTGCGCCCCTGCTTTTGCCCGGCAGGGGCTTTTTTAGTCAAATAAATCGCCAAATCTTTTTTGCGCCTCATCCGCATCGGCGACTAATTCATCAACATTCTCTGACGTTTCTCCGTTCTCGAAGAGAACGTCAATTACACTCTCCCACCAGGCAAGGCCACATTGCTCTATCAGAAGAGCAATGCCTGCCAACCGTAGGTCTCGGGCTGTTTTTACTTTCTCAAACATAATTACTTATTTTAGTGATTATTCAAAAACACCGCAAAGATAGCATATCCGAACAACACGTGCAACAGGTTGAAATTGCGCTGAAAACAAGAGAAACGAAAAGAAAATGCGAGGTGTTTTAATTAATGTTATTTAGTACTCGTTAAGGTCTATTTTCAAGTCCAGCGCCCGGCACAACTTGCCGAGGATGTCGATAGACACATTGTACTTGCCATTCTCGATTTTCGTGATGTTCTGGTACGACACACCGCTGCGCTCGGCAAGTTCACGGATAGACAAGCCCTGTCTGCGGCGAGCATCGGCAATGAGTTGGCCGATACGGCTGCGGTTGATATACCTTGAAGCATCGCTGCGCTCCTCCAATAAATCGGGGTGATACAAACGCAGCCAGTCACCGAGTTCACGCACAGCAGTAGCACAGTCCAACGGTGACAGATCTTCAAGAGGCTTATATTCCACGCTGTCGGGGAACACTCCCTCCATGAAGATAAAGACCATGTTTGTCTTCCTGTCTGCGGCGACAAGCCACCCGTCTCGTTCTGATGGCGAAAGGACAAAACGCTGAGGATCGTCCGGCACATCCTTGTACTCGCCGATGTAAGTAATGTCAACGTTCTTCACGTCCTGATGCGAGGCGATGAAGTCAATCGCCTGCTCGTTTGTCATTATGCGCTGGAGCGCATCACTCTGGTTCCATGCGGCGACCTTTGATTGGATTTGGTCGCCGTCGTTAAATGTGATGATAACTTTGTACTGGTTCATATCTCTGCTTTTGAAAATTCTCTATTGCTAAATAACTCGGCAAGCCCCGAGAGTTGTTTGAATCGCAACAACTCATCAGCGTCCATACCTATCTCTTTCATGATCCACGCGTCGCTCATACCTGCTTTCTTCAACTCGCTGACAATATTCATCATCAACTCTATCGAATGGCTTCCGCGGGCGCGGTTGTGGCGTATCGTGCTGGCCATGCGGTTGCTCTTATCTTTGTCGATAATACTGCACGGCAGCATGCCGCCCTCTCGCTCGTAGATGTCGCGGTGCAACAACATGGTGGTGTAGCGGTGATAGCCGTCAACTATCTCATATTTGCCATTGCCAAGCGGATAAACCACAATCGGCATGGTGTAGCCATCCTCCTTGATACTCTCATATAGCAACTTCATCTCGGGAGGTGCAACATGATTGGGATTGTAACTGTTCGCCTGTATGTCCTCGATAGGAATGGCCACAATGTTGTAAACTGGTGATTTCATAAGTCCTTATATTTTTCTTGAATAGCCTTTCTTCTTCTCATCTCGTCTTTGGTCAGTGAGAACCCCATGTACTTGCAAAGGTGGTCGTTCTTGATAATGCAGATACACATTCGCTTATAGGTTGGTATCTCCTTGAACTCCTTGATGTCGATGTCGTCCAGGTAGTCCATCCTCACGGGTTTCTTGCTGGTCTTGTAGTTGGTGCTCTCGCCAACCGTTATATCCACTCCTGCGGCTCTCAACTCGGCAATCGTCTCATCGGAGAGGCATCCGCCACGCTCACGCCAAAACTTGATACTCACGCCGAGTTTGTAGAGGTAGTTGTTCCTCGTCTCCTCCGGCAGCGTGTCAAGTAGGAAGTACATATACTGCTTCCATGTGAAGTGCGGCGGCTTGGTTATCTTCTTCCACCCCATTGCCGTGGTCCCTCCATACAAGCCGGTGAAGTTTACCCCGTTTACCCTGCCAACAAGCAGCCCCCATGTGTCGGGTTCCAGCACCTTGTAGAGTTTCAGCGCATCCTGAGCGCAATCATTGAATGGTGACGCTACACGCATCTTAGCCAACGGCACACCGGCAAGGTACATGAGGTCGTACACCTTGTTGTAGTCGTAGCCGAAACGGGCGTTAGCAGTCCACACGTCCTCGACCGTCCAATCAAATAGTGGATAGGCATTGACAAGGTTGTCGGTGATGACGGTGGTGTAACGCACACCCTTGTACTCATTGACCGCATGGGCCCTGTTCATCGTGCGCCATCGGTTTAGAGACTCTTGGGTGCGGATGCCGACGAGGAAGCACACCTTGCTGCCGGGATAGACAGCCTTGCCAAACTTAATGTTGAAGTCGTAGTCGCTAATCTCGTAGTCAAAGTTCCACGGGAAGTTGTTCTCGTTGATGACGTGCTTTGACGGCATCGGCCGGCACCATATTGATTTCTCGCTCATCTTCCACGGCTGCCAATAGGCCTGAAACATGGACGTTGAGCACTGGGCCTTGATGGGCAGGCACACACGGAAGCCCTCCACCTCGGCAGGCAGCGCGTCAAATACCCTGTCAACATATTCGGTGGTCTTGGTGTACTGAGCCTCATAGTCCATGTGGTAAACTGCAAGTCTGCCGAGGTTGCCCGTGCGTCTGGCATAGTCCATCGTGATCGAGAGCAATACACCGCTATCCTTGCCGCCGCTGAACGAAACCACCACCTTGTCGAACTCATGAAAAACGAAGTCCAAACGATGTATCAATGCGTCATATACGTTCATAGGTCTTTTTGCAGTTGTTCTTTGGTCGCTTTCTTGAAATACTCGCTCATAGTGACCTTCTTGTCGATATTGCGGTCTATGAGGTGTTCAAGCCCAACATCGCCCGTGAGGTCGAAGTAGAGGCAGTCGCGCTCTTGGCCTGTGCGGAACGTGCGGCGCGTTGACTGGGTACGCAGCGCATAATCTCAAACCTTGTCGAAATAGATGGTCACATTATACTCTTGCAGGTTCAATCCGAGGCTGTCTTTTTGGTATGACAGTACCAGACACTCGGGGAACAGCTGCTCACAAAGCTCACGGCTCTTGATGAACTTGCAGAAGATGATCGTCCGTTTTGGGTCTACATCGTCCTCGTCCAGGATGCGGCGAACCTGCTCAAACTTGCTATCGGTGCAGCAGTATGCGTGCTGCATCTTCTGCGTCATTTCGAGGAAAATGTTGTTGTTGCGCCACTCCAGCATCTCATCATCGAGGAACTTCGCCTTGATACGCTGGTATTCCTCACGGCTCTCTTCGTCTATCCAATAACTGCGGTAACGGTAGTGTTGCAGAATGTTGAGTTTGAGGTCTGCCTTGAACACATAATGCCTGATGAGCGAGTAGAGGTAGTCCACATTATCATAGCCTGTGATGAACTCCTTTGTGTAAGTTCTCCAGCCGTTGGTCTTCGTCACCCTCGTCCACTCGCAGAACGTATTTTTGAACTGGGCGAGGCTCATGTTGAGGATGAGCGGCGACAGGAACTCCATCTGCGACCACAAGTCAAGCAGGTTGCGACTCAGTGGCGTGCCGTTGAGTATCAATTTGTACTCAACTCGTTTGCCGATTTCGAGCAGCCGCTTGGTGCGCTTTGCCTCTGCGTTCTTTATCTTCAGAGACTCATCCACCACCACGAATGGGCAGGTGTGGTTCTCCAGTTCCGCCACGGCTTCCATGTAAATTCTGTCGCTGCCGCTGATACTCTCCACGCCGACGTACTTCACAGGCATATTGAACCCGCCATGCTTTGCGACCTCGGCGGTGACGTGACCCTGGCGGATTGTCTGCAATGGGCCGACCCACAACACGAAGTCGCAGGGCGACGCGTTGACGATGTCAACCGCCACCTTCGTCTTGCCTGTGCCGGCCTCCATGAACAAAGCGCCGACCTTCCAGTCAGCGAGGTGGCGCTTTGCGTCTGTCTGGTGTTGCAGGTCATTCATTAATCTTGCACATGATTTCTTTCAGATGGTTAAGCAGTTCTTCTGGTGAGTACCATTTACTGTCTGCGTATGCAAATGAGTTCTCCCATTTCGGGAACTCGTCAATGACATATTGAAGAATTGTCTTGAAGTCATCTCTATCTTTGAATAAAGGTATGCACTCAAGATGCTGTCGAATATCATATACTCCATCAACATAAGTCAGCACATGGACAACAAGTTCGCGCCATGCCTCATCCTCGCTTTTTGCGTCTGATTGAATTGGTGACTCGCCAATCTTGTGGTCATAAAATCTATAGAAATCCACAAGAGCTTTTTCAAATTCTCTAATCATTTCTTTAATTCTTCTATTAAATTATTATCTTTCTGCGTTACCCTCTCGGGGCGGTGTTTCTCCACTATGTAGTCGGGCAGACGGTTGCCGTTCTCGTCGAACCAAGCTTGTTTCTTGTCGCTGTACTGGATTGACTTCTTCTCCAATATCCATGCGGAAATCCAGTATGCTTCACACTTCTGCACCTCATAGTCGGGGCCGAACACCTGTGATACTGGTATGATATCCTCGCTGCCGTCGAAACTGCGGACGGCATAAGCCTTGTCGCTTATTTTGTGCATGGACTCCACACGCACACTATAGCACTTCGTTCTCATGACTGATAGCCGTTGTATGTGCAAACGTCGATGACTCTTCTCCCCTCACGCGCTCTCTCCTTGCGGTAGTTGTAGTCCATGTGCTTGCCACGGCAATGGGCATACCAGCCGAAGCGGCCAGCGCCACGGTCGTCAGCAAGGCGGCAAAGTGCAAGTGCCGTCTCTTTGGGAATATTGACTACTTCAAGGGTGAAAACTTTGTACTCGCCGGCTTTCAGGGCTTTACGGAATCCCGTCTCGTCGCCGACAACTTGAATTGGGTGGCTTTCGCCGATAGGATAGATTGTAAACATTTGTTTGAGTGCAGAATTTATCGTGTTGCCCCCACGGTTGGTGATTTTGATGTTGCAAAGTTAAGTATTATTTTTGATGTACGCAAATTTGCGTACAATTATTTTTCAAAATAGTCTAATATTTAACCTTTGTTTGCAATTCAAGCCGTGTCTAAGGCAAATTTTGCACCCTACATTGATGTCGCCAGCAAATAAAACCGCCCCGACTTTCGCAAGCAGGGGCGGGAAAAGCACTCCTTATGAAACTATTAAACAATTATCAAATAAATCGCCTCGCGAGGGCGAACAAAGGCTTGCGGAAGATTACTCCGCCACTTAACGCACACGCGCCCAGCAGCCACCAAAAGGCGTTGATGCGGAACTTTTGCCATGAGGTGAGCGGTGCCTCCACCGGCATAGGGACTTTCACCTCCCTGTCGCGGTATATGACTTGCGATTTGGTCTCCACCGGCTTCTCGAACGGCACAGGCACGCTATGCGGCTTGGTGGACAGTTTGTGCGACAACGTGCCGTCTTTGTTGATGGCGACATGGCTCACTGCCCAGTCATTCTCCAGCACGCTCACGCTGTCGTGCGTGACGATCTGCGCCGTCTGAACCGGCACGTCAAAGAACAATGTGTCGTGGACGTAGTGAATGCTGTCGCGTGTCTCAATGACGGTGACCTCCCTCACGACCTCTTTCGGCGACTTGCACCCGCTCATCAGCAAGGTTATGACAACCAAGAAGACGACGAACAACAAGGTGAGGCAGCCTCCGGCGAGGATGGCTCTCGCCTCTGCACTCTCATCGGGCGTTAACTCTCTGTGCTCTCTCATGACAGTCGCTTTTTGAAATCCTCCCACTTGTCGCTATTGTTGCGCTGGCTGGTTCTGCGCCCGTCGGTGGTGTAGATGAAACCGGTGTTCCAGCCGATGATGCCGGGGCAGAGTTTGCCGGTTATGTCGTAGTGGCGCACCACTCGCTCAATGGGAATGTTGTACTTCCTCATCAGTATCTTTGCGAGGCGTGCGGCGTTGGCAAGCGCAGCCTCGGTGAACTCCCACCCCTCATGATTGGGCACGGCTGCCGTGCCTTTCCTCAACGTGGAGCAAATCTCGATGGAGATTGTGTTGCGGTTGGTGGCGTCGGCGATGCAGGTAGCCCCTTTCTTGTCGCCTACCGCCCAGCAGTAGTAATTGTCCAAATCGGGATTGAACTGCACCATTTCGACATCGTCCACGGCGAAATCGGCACTCGCCTGGCGGTTCTCGAAGACGTGCTTGACGGCTCTCGCCCTGCCCGGTGCCGACGAACTACCGGCGGTGTAGTGAATGGCGAGGTACTTGATGGAGCGACCCGACAACTTGCTCACATGGACGCTCAACGGCAGGTACACCACGCTCGGGTCAACGCATTTGGAATTTGCGGTTTTTGCAATTTCCAGCGCGGCCCACGTCTTGGCTCCAACGATGCCGTCGGCGACCAAACCTTTTCCTTTTTGGAAGGACTTCACCGCCGCCTCGGTCTTCTGGCCGAACACGCCATCGGCGGTAATGCCTAACGCTTTCTGCAAGGCAACGACATCATCGCCCTTGCTGCCTAACTTAACGGTCTTCATTGTTCTCGTCTTTTAACTCGGTCAAATCAATATCGAAGTGTCGGGCGGTCTTGTCCACCATGATTTTCTGCAACCACCGCCAAAACTTACTGTCAGCCTCATCTCGGCAACTGCTCTCGTTCTCCATGATTGACCACGCCTGCTCGAAGCAGATAACGCCTGTGACGATGTAACTCAGCGGTATCTCCACATGGAGGAACACCCAGTGCTCGCACAGGAACGCCAGCAGGATCAGCGAAAGCCGCTTGGGAATGGTGGTGGTTATCACCTTGCCGAAAGCGAAACTCGTGAACTTCGCGGCCGTGCGTTTCGCCTTGTCTGGGTACTTTTTCTTGACGCGCTTGTCGAGTTGGTAAGCCGTCCAGGCGTCATATACAATGAACACTATCGCCACTATGATGAGTGGGAATGTCGGGGAGAACTCGCCCACAAGCCAGCCGAGCCAACCGCCGATAGCGACGAATGCCGCCTTCCAAAAGTTCAAAAAGTCTGTCATAATAGCATTTTGTTGGTTGTTTGTCGTTGTTGTCCAACAAAAGTAACAACTATAATTGCTGCATCGGGAGATCCTTGAATTCTTGAACAGGTTTTTCGATACAAAAACAACGAAATAGGCTGAAATTGCGAAGATTGTGGTTTTTATCAATCCACTTCTCGTATCTTTGCGCCAAAAACTATGGACGCAAACAAAGCATTTGACCACTATCGCCAGCACCTCTCACGCATGGTCAAGCGAAGCACCAGGGAGGACTACAACAAGCGTCTCGCCATGCTGTCGAACTACTGCGCCATGCACAGCATATCGGCCATTGAGGACATCGACTTCACGCAGTTCCTCGAGTGGGTGTTCATTGACCGGGGTGTCGCACCTCGCACTCACAACAACTACCGCACATGGTGCCTGTCGTTCTGCAAATGGCTCCGACAGCAGCACTATATCGCCGGCGACCCGCTGCTCGATGTGCCGCCGCTGAAAGAACCGCCGAAGGTCCGCCAGCCTCTACCACCCAGCGAGCTCAAACGTGTGCGTGACTTCCTCAACGAACGCAACAAGCACTTCCTCCTTGCCGTGATGATGGAATACTATTGCTTCATCCGTCCTGACGAGCTGTCCAACATCCGTATCGGTGACATCGACGCGAAGGCACACGCAATCTACGTCCGTGCGGAAATATCAAAGAACGGCAAAGCAGAGATGGTGGGTCTCAACAATGCGGTTCTGTCGCTCATGAGAGAGCTGCACGTCCTTCGCTCACCAAAAGACTGGTACCTGTTCAGTGTGCGCTGCCGACCTGGGGCGACAAAACTGCACAGCCGCATGTTCCGCGACCGATGGGCGAGGGTGCGCAAACGTCTCGATCTGCCAAAGGAATACCAGTTCTATTCGTTGAAAGACTCCGGCATCCGTGACCTCGCCAATGCCGAGGGCATCGTTATCGCTCGTGACCAAGCAAGGCACAGCAGCGTTGCCGTCACCAACAAGTATCTTCAAGGTCGTGACCGCCCTGTGCACAAGGAAACGATACGTTTCAAAGGTGCGTTGTGAGGAGAGCGCCCTCAGCGCGGAGCAGGGAGTCGTTCTGAAAGGGATGGTTGATAGTTGCGCCCATTTTGGCGATGATGACAAGATAATACTCAATCAGCCTCTGCTTGATTTAATTGGAGTTGAGGGTGTCGATTATGCCGTTATAGAGAACATGAAATTCAGCGCATGGGACGGCAACATAGCCGCTGCTACTGGAAACTATCTTATCCTTGTGACGATGAAAAAGAGCATATTGTCATATCGTGGGCTCACGATTAGTAGTTACAAGGGGTGGTGGACTGCTGATGTAAAACCCTCGGCAAGTGACCCTAACGTTGACGAGGACGGCAATGCGGTTACATACACCAAAGGCTATTACAGCAGTGGAAGTCGCGACAATGTGGCTGTTGCGAAACCATATCTTCTCTTTGATGCTGGCACTGACATTTCAAACTTCATGATGGCTTTCCTCTCATTCATCCCGGCACCAATCTATGACATCAAGTCGCTGAATGGAGGCATCCGCATAGTGTCTTCTTCCATAGACGGTGTGGGTGATAAAACAATGCAACTGCTAAAGCAGGGCATCGCCACAAAACACAACTTCCTTGACACGACTTGCGTATTGAACGGCATGAATTTTGGCAGTAACTCGCCATTTTCTCTATCGAGTGCTGAAGGCTCAATCTATCTTCAACCTATCCCAAGCGGTGCAAAGAATGTGCTTGTGCGAGGGCTTCGTGCCACAGGGCCTTACACATATCACAGAATCTTCGTGCTTGACGAGAACCTGACAATACTTGCCAATGACAATATGATAGGGCAGACGGTCACCAACCAGAACTTATCTTTAGCTGATTTGAGCAATGCGAAATATCTCGCCTTCAACGCAAGCGGTGCGCAGGTTGCCAACGCAATTAATGAAGTTCTGGTGCTATATGATGTCCCCCAAGATTATGTTTATTGGCTTGCTTATAATAATTACTTTGAGGGCGAGAAGGCGATACTTGACATCCCTTACGAGACAAGCGGGATTAAGAGTTGCATGACTTACGATAACCTCATATCGAGAAGTGATGTAAATTTTGACTTCTTGTGCGAAGGTATCACTGAACGTTACGCCACATTTATTTTCCCCGACGCCGCGTATAGTACTTCTGCGGACACACTTGTCCAGTACGATGAGAATGACAATGTACTCAAGAACGAGTCGCTATACAGTGCCGCCAAAACAAACTTCGGGAAAAGCAACACGACTCTTATGCAGATTCGCCTCGTTGAAGGCTGCGTGAAGCTGAAATACAGATTCGTCAGCAAAATAGAATTGAAAAAAATGAGCCTTGAGGAAATAATAGCCCGAGGGAACAAAGTAATTTTGAGCAACCGTATCGTGGAATGGGGCAATAATTGGGTCAAAAGCATTAATGGGATACCGCTCAATATTAATACATATTCCCCACTCAAGGGGAAGTTGATTTGCTGCATGGGAGATTCAATCACAGATTTCGGCAGCAGTTCAACCGATGGCAGCTGGGCTTGGTACATTCAGCGCAACTACGATTGCGGTGTCGCTAACTACGGCAGGGGGAATGCCCATTTCTGCGATGTGGCGAACACTGACCCTACGGCTGACACCAACCCCGGGGCAGGAAACACGTCATCAACGCCAAACAATGTAGTGTCCACTCAAGTACGATGGTGCATCCGTGAGATGGCTGAAGATGGTATTACACCTGATGCCATTGTGCTTACAGGACTGACGAATGACGCATTCAGTGCCGTCAATCTTGGAGACCTTGACACTGCACTCGCAGCTTATCCAATGACAGCAGATGAAGTCCACACGGATTTCTACGGTGCAGCGGTCTATATGGTCAGCAAACTTCGTATGGCATTTCCAAGTGCAAAGATTTTCTTTGCCACCCCGCCGAGGTCGCTTTACCCAACGCAGATGCAAAGGCTTGTTCAATATGTAGAGGCAATGCGAAATGTCGCAAAAGCACTTGGCTGTGTGGTAATTGATTTCTTTGATGAGAGCCTTGTGGAATATCCTAAAGCCACATACAATGCAACAAACGATAGTTGGACGCATAACAACCCTATGTATAACACTAATGACATACTACATCCAAGTCAACTTGGCGTAAACATTATGGGTCAGTTAGCATCTGCCAAGTTGAGTGAATATTTGCAATAATTGGCAAGCCGTTGAGCGCAAGAACACATGAGCGACATTATCGGAGCATACGGATTCAACGACCAACAGTATACGGACGCATACGTCATCTCGTACGCAAGAGAGTACGACAGAGAGACTTTGTATGGTGCAGAGAACTATGTGTTGCAACAATTGTTCGCTGTCAAGCCGAAGGCGAAAGTAGTCCTAATGGGAATCCAGACGCGAAGTTACAGCAATGCAAAAAAATCGATGCCGTTCAGAAGGCTGTTTCCGAGAAATGGGGTCTGCCGTTTCTGATGTGGTCATACGATTTGGGATTCAACTCCAGTAACTACAACTCGACGACTGGCTACTCGTATGACAACGTCCATTTAGGTCCGCAAGGCACTAAGAGAGCCGCCAAGGACATTCTCTATGAGATGACGAAACTAAAAGGCTATGCGTCAGAACTACATGCTTGCCCCGATGATTACGCCTGTGTCATAATAATTCCTCGACTATCTTCGCCCCTATGCCCGACAGCAATTCAATGCCAGCAGCATTGGGATGGACGCCGTCAGAGAGGTAGGTATGGACTGATGATGTGTCGAAGTCTGGCATTATGCCGATGATCTTGCTCAAGTTCCAGCACTTGACCCCAAGATACTGGTAGTTGCTCTCAACAGCATTCGCCACCTCAACCATCTTTGCGATAGTTGTCTGGTTATAGTTGTTGTAAGGCGCAAGACCAATAATCTTTGCGTTAGGGAAAGCGTCACGCAGCATGTAGATGAACTTGCGCATCGCCTGAGTGCGGTCTGCGGTCGGGGTTAGCTGTGCTATCGTCTTCCCCATTGTGGCCACCATATCGCCTGCGTTAGCATCTGCGTTTGTGCCAAGGAACACAAAGATTGCCTGTGGAGCGGTGATGGTTTCGCCGAAATCGTCAACAACATTGCCGTTGATGTATTTGTCTATAACATCTTGGAACTTGCTCTCCATTGTTGATGAAGTCCATGCAATGGAGTTTGTGCCGTTGGCATAGTAACTCTTAATGGCAATCTTTGTGAACATCTGCCGAAACCAACCGCTATATGTGATGCTGTCGCCGATGAATGCGATGTCATACATCTTCGGTGTTGTCGGTTCATAATCTTTGCTCACCCAATGCGGTGCGATGGGCAAATAGCCGAGCGATGCCTTGTATATGGTGAGTTTCTGCCACTTCTCCCATTGGTCATCGGTCACACCACTTGTGCCACCGATTTGATTGTTGAACTGGATGTATGCGTCACTTGCACCAGTGGTGAACGTGCAGTAAGGCGCACCATACACATTTCGCAACTCGCTATAATCGGGTTGTCGGTCAGTGTATATCATCCCCGTTTGTGTAAGGCTTTCGTTTAATGTTCTCATAATAAATGGCGCACCAACCAAAACATATTTTGTGCTTGGCTCAACCGCTATATAGTTAGAATTAAGATAATTCGATGCTGAATAGACACGGATAGAAGAATCAAAGATATTGTGGCTCTCTTTCATTGTTGAGCATGTAGTCTTTGGCACTATACTGCCCGTGAACAGCCCAAGTGTCTTATTCGTCAATGCTTGCTGCATGGCTGCACTCGAACAAGGTATATTGATGACAAACTGATGGATGTTGAAAAAATCTTGCGTTGGTCTGATTGCATTAATCTTTGCATTCTCGTAATCAGCGATATTCGTGTTCCTCGCTATCGTTGCATAGATTTGGTCAGTGTAATATCCATTGTTGTTTGTGTTGAATACAATACCGAAGAAACCAAACCCGTCGCTCTCTCCAGCGAGCTTGTAGCCACACATG
>Ga0247610_10004192_pt1 | contig 15494 bp, 10 predicted proteins | sample 174DNAGHGhighgp2_FD_193483 | JGI IMG/M metagenome (GOLD analysis project Ga0247610, IMG submission 193483) | Sheep rumen microbial communities from Palmerston North, Manawatu-Wanganui, New Zealand - 1742 DNA GHGhigh gp2 | ecosystem: Host-associated > Mammals > Digestive system > Stomach > Rumen... | reverse complement strand
GCCCAGCAGATCATTGACGAATCCGACAATTGGGGTGGCTATGCTCCTGCCGATCTTGAGCCCATGCTTGCTGTTTATGCTAACGGAACCTGCACTGACATTGATGCCCTGAGACAAGCCATTGAGAATCTTGGCGAGACAGCCCAGCCGCTTAACTACGGCATCGTTGCCAAGGCAGAGTCTTTCACACCGAAAGCAGTTTACCAGATTCATAACATTTCGGGACGTGGAGACATCATCGCGACCACAGACAATATGCCTTCCATCGTGGGTTCAAGTGTCGCCACTGCTGCCGAAGCATATAAGCAACCGTGCCATGTCTCCGATCCTTACTGCAACTGGATGGTCCTCCATTCAGACAAGTACAACGAGTACTATCTCTACAACCTCGGAGCTAAGAAATATCTTCGTGTCGAAGGAACTTCCTTGGTGCTTTCCGACATGCCCATGCCCATCAGCATCAAGAAGACTGGCGACGGATTCTCAATCGGCATCAGTGGCAAGTTTGTTGGCGTCAACGCCAATTCCGAAACACCTGTCATCCTCTTGACCTCTGCTGGCGTCAACGCCATCTACCAGTTGCGCACCAATCATTACTTGAGGCCCGATGAGGTTACATTGCAGGAACTGACGGACGAAGCAGAGAAAGCGCTCCACGAGAACTCGCCAGAGAACCTTTTCATGCAAGCTTTACAGACTTATTCGAAAGCGTTCGTCGGGCAACCGAATACGAGTTCCAGGCTTGTTCTCAACGCTTCGACTCTTTCCTCGAATGCCAATAATGCACAACAAGAAGCACACAGTCTGGCAAAGCTCATCGACAGGAAGACCGACACGTACTACGAGACTTGGTACAGCGGCATTACATGGCCCGACGAGATGTCTTACATTCAGGCACGCATAACCGGCGGCATCGGTGCTTTTGCCTTCAGTTTCAAGCCCTCGCAGAACCCCGATTACGGTTTGCCAGACACACCTTCGGACATCGTTGTCTCAACCTCGTCAACCGTAAGAAACTTCCTGCCGATTGCCCGACTCACGGAAGGCATGCCGACGACAGTCAGCGAAGAGTATGTTTCGCCAGTCCTCTTTTCCGATGACGCCTCGCGTTTCTTGCGCTTTCAGGTCATGGAAACCATCGGCAAACGTGCTGACAGTCACATCTTTGCCATGAGTGAGTTTCAGGTGCACAATGTCACCATCGACGAAGAAGCCTCGCCTTATTACATGAAGCCTACGGTCAAGGAAGCTTTCGACGCGTTGATGGCGGAGACTCAAGCCATGCGTTCGCTCATCGTGGCAGGCACCGTTTCAGCCGAGAGCATGAGTTCTTTGCGCCAAGCTATCGAGCGAGCAGAGCAAGCACTCAAAAACGCAACTGAGATAAAGACGGTTTATGCGCCCTCGCTTAAGCCAGAGACCATCTACAACCTTAGTGGCCAAAGAGTCAGCAAGGCACAAAAGGGCATCTACATTATCAATGGAAAGAAGGTTCTCTACTGAACCTCATCTGAGAACGAAAAAGGCAGCCCCGCGACAAGGAGCTGCCTTCTTTGTTTTTTCTCACCTAAAAGTCTGAGATAACCTCCCAGATTATATTGCCCCAAAGGATAAAGAAGAAGATGAGAGGCAGTATGCAACAGATGACAATAGTGATGAGAAAGGCCTTCAGACAGCCTTTGTTCTCGTCCTTCACAACAACGGGTTCCGTGTCGTTCACAACTTGCTGAGCCAGATTGTCGGGTGTGACGTCCATACCTTTCTGACGCAAACGGTCTTCTGCAGTAAGGGCTGCAGGCGTCACGAGCCACATTACAATATATATTATAGGTAGGGGCAGACCGATGCCAAGCAGGGTGAGAGCGACGGCTCCGAGTCGCCAAATGACTGGCTCTCCCCTTTCGAAATAGACGGCGAGGCCAGAGCAAACACCGCCCAGGACTTTGTCATCGGCACAACGATAGAAGCGATGTGTGCGGACATGCGCTTTTCCTCTGATATAGGCATCGTTTGCAAACTTGCCTGCTTCTTCGCTGAAATGCTTGAAGTCCTCTTTGAAGCCCGTTTCCCGACCGTTTCCACTCTCCCTCTTATTGTAGTTTGCAAAGGCACTTTCCGACTTGCTTCCACCTTCTCCGGCAATGTCTTCGGCGTTTCCGATAGTGTCGATAATACCCTTTACCGTCTCGATATTGACTGCTGTCATGCCTGCCTCGCGCTTTTTCCAAAGGAGTTCTGCCACTCGATGCTCAATGTCGTCGGCAATCTCCTCTCCTCCTTCCTGACGGGAGAAGTAGCGTTTCATACTGTTCAGATAGTTCTCGAGGAGGTTGTAGGCATCCTCATCTATATTATATAAGGTGCCAAACAGGTTGATGCTGATGTTCTTTTTCATTGTTTTATTTGTTTAAGTGTTTATTCTTCGAGTTTCAGGATGTTTACGGTTCGCAGGATTTCCTCCCAATTTGCGTCGAGCTGGGCAAGCGCCTCCTGCCCTTCATCGGTCAGGATGTAGTATTTGCGAGGGGGCCCTTGCGTGCTTTCACGCCACTCATACCCAAGGATGCCGTCGCGCTTCAAGCGCGAAAGCAGCGGATAGAGCGTGCCTTCCATCACAATCATCTTGGCTTCGTGGAGGCGTTGGATGATGTCGTTAGCATAGCAAGGCTGGTGCCTGAGCAAGAGCATGATGCAGTACTCGAGCATCCCTTTGCGCATCTGCGATTTCGTGTTGTCCGTATTCATTTTTTATAAAATATCGAGTTTTGACACTGCAAAGGTAGGCATTATTCGAATACCTTGTATCGCAAGGTACTGAAATTTAACATTATTTAAGACGCGCAGAGTCTGCCAAGACGAGGCGAAACGGGGAGCGAAAGTGCAAAAAACGCCCATTTCATCGAGAAATACACTCTATGGCAAAGAGAAATTCCGGGGAACTAGAGGTGATAAGGGCAACATTGTAACATGTAACCTGTAACATGTTACTTAGACACACACCCTATCCAATGGAAAAGAAATTCTATTATTATAATAATATATTATATTATTATAATAATAGACCTATTAGAAAAGGGTAAGTAACCTATTTTAGTAACACGTTACATGTTACTTGCGTTACTTCCATTTGCAGGGAAGAAATCAAACATAGCATGGCAACTCCAGCAACTTAACACATTAAGATGGCAAACGTCACACGTTAAGTTCGTCATCGTAACGTATTACGTTTGCAATCATCACTGGGGTTGTTCGGCCTCCAGGTGGGCAAGTCGAGGGGGTCATAAAGAAAAAGCAATTCCTTTTTAAAATTTCAATTTTAACACTTGCATTTCTCAAATATTTTTCGTACCTTTGTACCAGAATTCAAACCAACTAAAAACTATAATGAATATGAAGAATCGATTCTTTTCCACGCTGAGCATCCTATTGTTTGCTCTCGCATGTCTTGCAGAAGGTAAGGCTAAGTATGTGTTCTATTTCATCGGTGACGGCATGGGTGTGAACCAAGTCAATGCAGCCGAAACTTACCTCGGCGCCCTCGAAGGTCGAATCGGCATCAAGGAACTTTGCTTCCCCAGCTTCCCCTACGTAGGCCTCGTCAACACTCAGAGCGCCACGAATGGCGTGACCGACTCGGCTGCCGGAGGTACTGCTCTGGCTAGCGGAAACAAGACGAAGAACGGCGCTCTCGGCGTCCTGAAGGATCTGGAGACTCCCGTGAACTGCATCGCACATTGGGCAAAAGACGCTGGAGCTGCAGTCGGCGTATCGACCAGCGTGAGCATCGATCACGCTACTCCCGCAGCCTTCTACTCGCATGTTCCCAAGCGCAGCATGGCTTACGAGATTGGCGCTCAACTGCCAGGTTCAGGCTTCGACTTCTTTGCAGGAAGCGATTTCGTAAAGCCTCAGAACCCCGATGGAGGCCCAGATCTCTATGCTCAGGCTCAAGCTGGAGGCTACACGATTGCCCGCGGCTACAAGGATTACCTGAAGAAAGCCAAGAAGGCCGACAAGATGATCCTCTTCCAGACCGAAGCAGCCAGCAAAATCGACAACAGCTGCATCCCCTATGCACTTGATCGCACGAAGGACGACCTCACCCTGCAGGACATCACTCGCGCAGGTATCAACTTCCTCATGAAGAAGCAAGGCCTTCGCGACGGCTTCTTCCTGATGGTGGAAGGCGGCAAAATCGACTGGGCTTGCCACGCTAACGACCCCACATTCATTACCGAACTCATCGACATGGACAATGCCGTGAAGGTGGCATACGAGTTCTATCAGCAACATCCGGACGAGACGCTCATCGTCATCACTGCCGACCACGAAACAGGCGGACTGGTGCTCGGTCGTGGAGCCTACGAGTTGAACCTCAAGGCAGTTGCCTCTCAGCGAATGAGTATGGTGAAGCTCGAGCGCGAACTCAAGGCCATGAAGGAGAAGATGGGCGACAAGTTCACTTGGGCTGAAGGCAAGAAATTCCTCACCGACAACTTCGGCTTCTGGGGCGACGTGAAAGTTAGCGACGATCAGGCAAGCCGTCTGGAGAAGTCCTTCAACGAGTTCATGGAAAAGAACGACCCGGGTCGTCTGTCCGGCACCGTGAAGCGTGTCATCTCCGAATGTGCCATGATCGGCTGGCAAAGCGGCGGTCACAGCAACGGCTACGTTCCTGCATTCGCAATTGGCGTAGGTGCAGAACAGTTCCACGGTCGCTTCGACAACACCGAAATCTGCAAGAAGATGGCCAAGGCCGCAGGTTGGGAAGTGAAATAAACAAAGGATAACATAAATAAGGTAAAGGACGTGAATCGAAAACTAATACTGTCCCTGCTACTCTTCCTCCCTCTTCTCGCTCTGGCAGAGGGAGGCAAGAGCCAGGTTCCGCTGGCAGACCCGTACATTCTGCTCGACGGAGACACTTACTATGCTTATGGCACAAACGATGCTAACGGCATCCGATGCTATACGAGCAACGACTTGCGCGTCTGGAAATACGAAGGTTTGGCCCTCAACAAAGCGAACACTACCGAGACGCAATGGTTTTGGGCACCCGAGGTCTATCACATCGGCGACAAGTACATCATGTATTTCTCGGCCAACGAACACCTCTATGCCGCCACAGCCTCCTCTCCGAAAGGACCTTTCGTGCAGGTTGGGACCTATCAGATGAACAATCTCATCGGCAACGAGAAGTGCATCGACTCGCATGTCTTCATTGACGAGGACAGCACGGCATACATCTTCTTCGTTCGCTTCACCGACGGCAATTGCATCTGGCAAGCAAAACTGAGCGAAGATTTCATTACTCCCGTTGCAGGAACCTTGCGCAAATGCTTCGCCGTATCGCAGGATTGGGAGAACAAGATGGGCAGAGTAAACGAAGGGCCAAACGTCATCAAGTCGGGCCGTCGCTATTTCCTCACCTATTCGGGCAACGACTATCAGAGCAAAGACTATGCCGTGGGTTATGCCACGACCAACAATATCGCCGCAGGAACTTGGACGAAATACGGAAGCAACCCCATCCTTCGCCGTTGGGACGACCTCGTCGGCACGGGCCATCACTCGCTCTTCTACGACAAGGACGGCGTCCTGCGCATCGTCTTTCATGCCCACAACAGCACGGAGACCATTCATCCCCGACTGATGTACATCGGCACGATGCAGCTACGCAGCAACAACCTCGTGATGCTCAACGACCCCATTATCCGCCCGACGCTTTCCACTTCTGCTCCCTACAATCCCGAGCTTGTCACGAAGAAATGGGGTTTCGTGAACGGCGGAGCGGTCACCGTAGATCTGAACAATGATGGCAACCAAGACATCGTGACCGGCGGGTTGACCATCGTTCAGAACTCCGCCACAACCGAAGCAACACATAAACGCATCTCATACATTGCACAATTCATACCCTCTACCCACAAATGGACAAAGGTCTCGACGGCCACACCATTCGAGGTAGCAGAAACGCCCTCGTTTGTTCCCTGTGACATTAACAATGACGGCAATATGGACCTCATCGTCTTCGACCAAACAGCTGACGACGCAGAGGACATCACCGAAGGCATCTTCCTGGGCAAAGGCAACGGGACCTTCACCATGGCAGAGTTTACGATTCTCAACATCGATGGGACTTCCGTTTCATTCAACATGAAGGCTCCCTGTAACGCAGAAATCATAGACATTGACAACGACGCTCGGCTCGATATCATCCTCGTTGGGCATCAGGAAGGGGCAAACTACAACGTCATCCTTCACAATCAATCTGTCGACGCTGCAAATCTCAGCTTTGTAGTAGAACCATACGAGCAAGAGTTTCTGCTCCGCGAAGCCATTATCAAACCTGCCGACTTCAACAACGACGGCCTGCAAGACTTCGCCATCTCAGCCCTCGTGGATGGACGGGAAGACCAACTGCGCTTCACAGATGTCTTCCTCAACAATCCTGAACAGATTGGACAATTCATCCGCTTGGGATTGGGTGAAAGAGAAGCCGACATAAAGCGCAAATCCAACGGAGCCCTTCAAGTGGCCGACTTTAACAACGACGGCTGGCTCGACATCATGCTTGCAGGACTGGGCGAAACTTCTTCGGGAGAATCGTCAACCCGACAGCGCATCTACATCAACCAACAGACTGAAGTTCCCAGTTTCAAAGCAATCAGTTGTGAATTCCAATCAGACATCTATACCATGTCCTCTGCCGCAAGCAACTCGGCTGGCGTGATAGATTGGAATGGCGACGGTTTTTATGACATTCTCATAGGCGGGATAAAGTCGAATGTCTATGGGGGAATGCTTTACCTCAACGACGGGAATGGGCGGCTCAAACGCAACATTGCCATTCCTGGTGCTAAGGGAGCCAGCATCATCTTCCCCGACTATAATGGCGACGGACGCAAGGACTTCGTGCTCATTGGGCATTCAGAGGACAAGAACTACCTGACCACAGAACAATACGGAGACAATGCCATCCTCTGTTACAACCTGCTATCCAAGCCATCGCGACCCGAAGCTCCTCTTGCTCCAACAACAAACATTCAGGATGGTGTCGTGACGCTCTCTTGGCAATCACCCGAGACCGCACGGCCTGGCTTTACCTATGAAATCTATCTTAAAGACGAAGCCGGCAATCTTCTGAACAGCGTACCATCCATCGTGGGTGGAACAAACGACGGCTCTCGCAAGGTGAACTGCCTCGGTCGAGTCGGTTGCCTGACGGAATGGGCATTCCATCCCACAAAGGCAGGCACATATTCTTGGGGCGTGCAAACTGTCGATGCTGCCTACAATGGCTCAGTTTTCACAGAAGGCCCGCAGTTTACTGTCACAGAAGAGGACATCGGAACTGGTCTCGCTCCTGCCTTATCCAACAATGAACGAGTCATATACAACCTTGTTGGCCAGCAGATCCCAAAGCCACAAAGAGGGGTTAACATCATAAAAGGACAGAAGAAAACTTACAAAACCATAAAGCAATGAAAAAAATACTACTTTCTGCGTTGGTGCTCATGGCATCGGCTCTCGTTGCCCAGGCACAGGGATTCAGAGTTTATCGCAGTGATGGAGCCGTTTATCAGTTCCGTTGGGTTGCAGACAGCATTGCCTTCTTTGAGGGAGAAGGCGACCCAGACTACCAAGAACCTGTTCCCGAGTCAGTACAAAACGCGCTGAACGAATTGAGAGCTTACGTGGCAAACAATGCCGCAAGCATTGCCGCGGTAAACAATCTGACCAGCGAAAACAAGATGAACATCCAGTCTTTGCAGTCGCTCGTTGCGGCCTTGCAAGCAAGCGGTCAACAGAATCAGAACAACATTGCCTCGCTTCAATCGTCAATTAGTGAAATTCAAACCAGCGTTACGGCCATGAATGCTAAGGTCGACATGGTGCAAGGATTGATCTCGGCATTACAGCAGGATGTTCAGCGTAACAAGCAGAGCATTGAAACACTTCAAGCCATAAGTGCCGACCTCCAAGCATCAATCGCTGCTTCTGTCAATAGGATTGGGGCATTGGAGAGTGCTATTAGCGCCCTGCAGACTAATAGCGACAGCTATGCCGAACTGATTGGAATGCTCCAGTCACGAGTTATTGACATTCAAGACCAGAATCAAGTTCAGGAAAACGACATTGCTGTGCTGCAAAGGAGGGCTAATGCAGCAGAAGAAACCATTGAAGATCTTCGACAGCGAAACTCGGATCTGGAAAGGGTTAACGCTGCCTTAAACGATCGAGTCGACGCTAACACATCTACAATTGAAAATCTTACACAAAAGATTTTATTGCTCTCAGACCGACTCGATACGCTTGAAAATCAGATGAATCAATAGTTTCTGAGCCTCTCCCTCACTTTGTCGGAGCTGAGGGAGGCGTGGCATCATCGGCGCTACCCCATTGTTTGTTGGGTTTGTTGCCCATTTCAAGCACAAGGGTTGCGCCGTTCTTTATGTCATCATGACTGAACCAGGGCTTGTTCCAAGGCTTTCCGTTGAGGGTGGCACTCTGGATGTATTTGTTCTCGCGGCTGCTTCCCTTGGCAATGATATGCAGTTCCTTTCCGCCTGGCAGCTTGACACGAGCGTCCGTGAAGAGTGGTGAGCCGATGTTGTAGGCAGGGAATCCTGGTGTGACAGGATAGAATCCGAGTGAAGAGAAGACTACGAAAGAGGTCATTCCGCCACCGTCTTCATCGCCAGGCATGCCCATAACATCGTTGCGGAACCACGCGTCGAGACATTGGCGAATGCGTTTCTGTGTCCTCCATGGTGCGCCAGCATAGTTATATATATAAGGTATATGGAGCGACGGCTCGTTTGCCATCGTGAATTGTCCCATGTTGCCCGTCTGATCGGGGAACTCTCCGAAGAACTGCCACTTGCTTTTGCCTAAAGGTTCTGCAAAGGTGCGATCGAGTTCGCGGGCCATTGCTTCTTTGCCTCCCATCAGCTTCGCGAGGTCAGCAAGGTTGTGTTGTACGTCCCAACGATAGGTCCAGCCGTTGTTTTCGCCATAAGCGGCACGAGCTCCGATGCCTCCACTGAAGCGATAATCAAAGTCGGAGAGGAAGTTGCCGCTCTCGTCTTTGGGATGGAAGAAAAGCGTCTCAGCATTCCAAACATTGCGATAGTTGTAGCTGAGGGCAAGGTATTTGGCTGCTTCTGCCTTATTGCCCATGAACTCTGCTATGCGAGAGAGGCACCACTCGTCATAGGCTGTACCAAGCGTGACTGCGATAGGTTGCCTTTGTTCGAAGCCATTCACGTTGGGGACATCTTCCTTTTGACCTGCTCCCAAAGCGGGGAAGTAGCCGTGATCCTTGTAGAATTGGTCGAGACGGCCAGCCGGTTCGCCACTCCAAGGCACAAGCGTCTTCTCCTCTATGCCACGACGACAGTATTCGAAGCCGCGCTTGGCATCCACTTTGAGACCCTTCCAGAGCGCATCTGCCACCATAGCAACACCATGATTACTGTTCATCCTTCGCGTATCGCCTGTCATTTCCGGGAAAGTTGGCATCCATTTCGTACCCATTTGCTCTGCCATTCGGAGGTAACTTTCGATGATGTCTTCTTCCTTCCAGGGTTGAATGAGGGCGCGAAGAGGGTGTGCTGCGCGATAAGTATCCCAGATCCAGTCGTCGGTATAGAACGGATGGCCGTCATCCTCGTGCACCTGTCCGTCGAAAGCCGAGAAGTAACATCCGTCCTCGCTCAAGCAGACGGGACGCTCGAAGGTACGATAATAAGAGGTATAGAGCACAGTCTTCTGGTCTTCGGTGCCGCCTTTGACGCGAATGTTGCTGAGCGTCTCGTTCCATTCCTTACGGCCATCCTTGATGACTTTGGCCATATTGAAATCATCTGCTTGCTCGCGTTTGAGGTTCTTCTCCGCTTGTTCTTGACTGATGAGGGAGATGCCGTAACGGAACTGAACCTTCTTTGTGCCAGCGGGAAAGCGCATGGCGGCACAGGCTCGAGGTTCCTCGGTAATCCACTTGTCACTGATCTTTCCGTCCTGAAGAAGGCCAACTTTCTCTGGCTGGACGTCGAACTCGCCAGAGAAGTAAATCTTCATGTTCTTGCTGAGCCACTGGCTGCCCGAAGCATGTTTGCCGTCGGCTTGCATCCTGCCGTTCTCCGTGAAGAGGAGGATCGTGGCAGGCTTGCTTGGGTCGGCAAATGTGAGCTCGTAGATGGCACTTTGATGGCAGACGGCCAGATGCGCGTCGATGGTGTTGTCGGCAATCTGAACCTGATAGTCGTAAGGTGTCACGCGCTCATGATCCCAGCTTGTAGAGATGATGGGACGCAACTCGTCGCCTTGTGTGACACTCAACCTGAAAGCGCTTCGCTCGCGATGGTTGGTGACGACGATGGGCAGACCGTCGAGGTACTCTGTAATATATTCGCTTCGCGTCGGGTAGATGCGCATCAAACTGTTTGGCAACTGAATGGTCGGGAAACAGGGAACCAGCAGATGGCTGATGCTTCCGATGTAGGGATTCACGTAGTCGACGGGCTCTGCAGCTTGGCTGGCGAGGGGTGCAAACAGGGCTGCAAAGATGAGTTTCTTGAGCAAATGGTTCATAGTTGAAGGTAATAATTCGTTATATTTAATGCAAAGTTACAAAATAATTATGAACTAATGGCTATGAACTATGAACTATTTTTCATATCTTTGCACTACGAAAACAATAAAAACTACAGATATGAGACATCTTTCATTTATCCTTATGTCCTTTCTCGCCTTGAGCGAAGCGCTTGCTCAGGCTCCCGTCAAGACAACTTTCGTGAGCGGCTCAGGTCGCGGCGGCCAGGAAGGTCCGGCCATGATTTGCGACGACCAGCTCTCCACGAAATGGTGTATCGACTTCCCTCGCCTGATGCCCTACTCGATTGTCCTGGATGCAGGACAGCAGACAAGCATCGTGGAGTACGGACTTGTGACGGGAGACGACACAAATGCCTATCCAGAACGCAATCCTGTGACTTGGAGCGTGAGCGGAAGCAACGACAAGGAGAACTGGACGACTATCGACGAGCAGAAGAACAACCGCAGCCTCCCAGCCGAAGGACTGCAGGAATACCGCTTCAAACCTAAAGCTGCAGGGGCCAAGGGAAAGTTCCGCTACTACCGCTTCGAGTTCAGCAAAATGGCAGGCGGCACACGCATCCAGCTCAGCGAAATCTACCTCTACGACAAGGTTCAAATGCCTGTGAAAGCCACTTTCGTGAGCGGTTCTGGTCGTGACGGCAAGGAGGGAGCGGCAATGGCTGCAGACGGATGGCTCTTCACGAAATGGTGCATCGACGAACCCCGCCAGATGCCCTACTCCATCATCCTCGACGCAGGCGAAGCGGCACCTGTTACAGAATACCGTTTTGTCACGGGAGACGATACGCACGACTATCCTGACCGCAATCCCGTCTCGTGGAAAATGAGCGGTTCGAACGACCAAAAGAGTTGGACAGTCCTCGACGAGCAGAAAGGCAACCGCCTTCTTCGCGACGAGAACGAGCAGGAATATCGCTTCAGGCCGGCAACTTCAGGCAACTATCGCTACTATCGCTTCGAGTTCCTCAAAATGGCTGGAGGCACCAGGCTGCAGCTTAGCGAAATCAAGCTCTTCAAGTAAAAAGCCTCGCGTCGGAAGCCGAATAATATGCCGAACAGGGGGAGCAAAACGCTCCCCTCGTTTTGCGTTCCAAAACGTCACGTGTGACGAAGCCCAACAACTAGTGTGACGTTTGCAATTTACTAGTGTGACGTTTGCGATTTACTAGTGCCACGTTTGAAATCGTATAGTGCCACGTTTGAAAGTACGACCTGAAAGGCAAGGTCACAAGCGAGCGAAACAATAGGGATTTCCCCCTCAACAATTCGTGTTTTCCCTTTGCCGAGTTGCAAACATCCCGTACCTTTGCATCGTACAAACCTAAAAAACTACAGTTATGAAACGCACAATGTTACTCTCAAAAGGCAAGGCCGCAGTTCATCACCTCCTTGCTATCATATTTATAATGTCGGCATTTGTGTTCACTTCATGCTTTGACCGTATGGATGTCGACCAGTCGATGGCTCTTTCAGGGCAATGGAAAGGCGACTTCGGAATGTTCTACGACTACATAGACGGCCACGGAAGACGCTATACTTTCGAGTCCTACAATACCTATCTCACCTTCATTCCCGCCTATTCACACGCGAATTATGGCAGAGGAACACAGGTTGACTACTACGACTACGGACCCTACGAGTACCAGTACTACAAGTTCAGTTGGTCGGTAGAGAACGGATACATTTACCTTTCCTATGACTACGACCACGAACTCGACGTGCGTATCAGCAACTATCGGATGACGAACGACTACTTCTCGGGCATCTTCTACGAGACCGGAACCTCGTTCCGTCTGCGCAAGATTGCTGACTACTACAACTGGACGCCATACGTGAACATCTATGGATACGGCAGTCGCTACGATTGGGACTACGGCTATCCCTACTACGCACCAGCCACTCGTAGCGATGTCGAAGTGCCAAGCGACAGCATCCCTAACGAAGGCAAAATCCTCAGGATGGGCCGCAGACAGAAACTTCAGCAATGACCAGACGGTTCTTTGTCCTTACCCTAATCCTCTTAACCACGGCACTTGAGTCCTTCACCCAGGTGCCGTGGGACTTTGCATATCCCGACGAGAAAGAGGACAGCATCAGCTCCCTCTCCATCAAGCCTGTCCCGAAACCCGAGAAACTGCTGAAACAAATCATTCAAAGGCTAGAGCTTGACTTGCAGCAGAAGCACAAAGCCAGGAAGTACAAAGTGGAAGCAACCTTCTGGCAAGAAGCCCTTGTCCCCTTTTCCTTTGGTTGCACGCTCTCTGCAGAAGCAGGCGTCGGTCTCAATAAAGTAAAACTGGAAGATTTGTGGTACGAAGGGCCATACGAACTGAACAACAAAGACACCATCCAACTCAGGGACTTCCTTTACCAGTTCGCAACCTTAAGCCCTATTCATGCACACAAAACCTATTCGGAACGAAGCCTGGCAAAGTCTCCGCTCCTAAAATACAAAGACACCAAGATCAACTATAACGTCTCGGCATACACCATTAGTGATGAAACAGGACGAGGAGTCCATCGCTTTCAGTTTGCCTGGAAGAAGGGACACAGCATGGATTTCAACTGGGAATTCCACACAGGAGAGATTTCCGGCACAGCATACTTCGACGGCCTCACCCTGCGTCTGACTCAATTCAAGGGCGAAGCGTTTCTGCCCTCAGGCTACGAAACTCGCCTCCGCTACCAGGTTGATTACTACGAAAAGAGCGGGACGCCCATCCTGAAGCAAATAAAAATAGTGGGGACGAAGGATGACATGATTATGCAGGCAACTGTTAACCCCGCCCTATAACCAGCAACTCTCGACGGCATCGAGTTGAAGGCTGCTGACAGTTATATCGTTTCCCCAGAACTCCAGATTATCCCCTTGGGGAAGTGGAAGAGGGGCTGAGAAGCTATACAAACCGTCGTCAATGAAGACTTCAACTGAGGTGCAGTCGATGTAAACGTCCATCGTGAGCGAAAGGCTGGTTGGGTCTTGGGGTGAATAAAACTGGCCATTCAAGGTGTTGCGGTTGAGGTCGTAGTCGATAATGTTGTGTCCGTTGAACCGCAGCCCTGCGCTTGTGGCGTAGGTGAGGTTAAGCGTGGCACGAAGATGCAAGCAGGCCAGATGGCGATATGGACGCAGAGCTTGGTTGACTTCACGCTCACTTAAAGCTTTTTGGCTGGAATAAAGAGGTTTAAGCAAAGAGGCGACTTCCTTGATTGGCTTGCTTACGAGGCGAACGCCGTCCTTCGTGGTGCGCAAGTTCAGTTCGGTCGGCAGGAGCATCTGCCCCCGGAAAGGCATCCCGCGATGCTCGATGTTGGCCCATCCTATCTGTATGCGTCGTCCGTCCGGCACGTCGTTGAACGTCTGGGCGGCATAGATAGTGCCCGTCGAGAAACGGTGTTTGCCGCTTTCTGGCGTGAAGACTTTGCCATCGAAACTGCCTATCATATACGTATTGCTTGCCCCATACATCACCCATCGCACATCATTCGGGTTGCCGTCAACAGCCAGAGGGAAGAGATCAGGGCACTCCCAAAAACCGTTCACATGGCTCTGATAGGTCCAGTCGCGAAGGTTGTCGGATGTATAGATGCTGTGTCCGTTGCGTTCATTCAGGACGAGAACCCAATGGCCCCCAGACTCGTACCAGAACAACCTCGGGTCTCTCGTGTCGTGAGTCTGCCACTTGTCGTGCGAATCAATCACAGGATTGTCTTCGTACTTGTGTAGTGTCATGCCCCCATCCAAGCTATAAGCGATACATTGTGTTTCCTTGTCGCTTCTGTCGGCAGTATAGGCATAGACGAGCGGCGGGTTCTTTTTGGTACCGAAACCTGATGTGTTGTCCTTGTCGAAGACTGCCGAACCGCTGAACATCGTGCCTATTGTGTCAGGGAAAAGCACTGGGGCTTGCTCCGTCCAATGCAGGAGGTCGGGACTCGTAGCGTGTCCCCAAGTCATATTCTCCCATTCGCGCTCAAAAGGATTATGCTGATAATAAAGATGATACAGCCCGTCATGCCAAATGCAACCATTCGGGTCATTGATCCATCCGCGCCGCGTCGTAAAGTGGAACTGCGGACGATTTCTCTCTCGATACATCTTCTGAGCGTCACGAATAGTGTCCGCCTGATAGACCAGCGAGAGTGCTTCCTCTGGTCCGTCAAAGGTAATGGTCAACGTCTTGCCCTTATAAGCCGTTAAGTCCTTGAAGACCCAGTAATCAGGCTCTGTCGAGAGTCGTGCCACAACGTTGAGGTCATCCACGCCTTTTGCTTGGAAAGTCAACTTGCGACGCTCTGCATCTTGAGAGATAGGCAAATTCAGGTACTTGCTCTTCACTTTGAAGCTCAGTTCTGCGGACTGAGCGACAACAGACAACAGGCAACAGATAACAGAAAAGATAACGCGTTTCATCATCTTGTAAGGTTTTTCTTTGGCAACAAAGTCGCTGCCAATATAGTCATTATGGGGCTTAAGTAGCAGAAGAAGCAATAGGGCGCATAGACGAGCGTGCTGACGCCCAAGACGTTGGCTTGTGTCATACCGCATGTGTTCCAAGGAATCAAAACGGAAGTCACCGTTGCGCTGTCCTCGCAAGTACGGCTCAAAAGGCGCGACTCGAAACCGTTCTTCTTGTAAGTATCGCTGAACATCGTTGCCGTCAGGATAATGCTGAGGTACTGGTCGGCACAGATGGTATTGAGGAATATGCCGGAGAAGGCTGTGCTGGCAACGAGGCTGACAGTGCCGCGAACCAGTCGAAGCAGGGCTTGCATGATGCTGTCGAGCATCCTGGTTGCTGTCATCGCCGCTCCGAAAGCCATTGCACAAAGGATGATCCAAATGGTGTTAAGCATGCCAGCCATGCCTC
>Ga0247610_10004191_pt1 | contig 15500 bp, 12 predicted proteins | sample 174DNAGHGhighgp2_FD_193483 | JGI IMG/M metagenome (GOLD analysis project Ga0247610, IMG submission 193483) | Sheep rumen microbial communities from Palmerston North, Manawatu-Wanganui, New Zealand - 1742 DNA GHGhigh gp2 | ecosystem: Host-associated > Mammals > Digestive system > Stomach > Rumen... | reverse complement strand
TACAACAGGATTATTACCAACATCATTTATGGGAAATACATATTTATATGAAGGTAGAAGATTAATTGGATATAATAATTATAATTATACATATAATGTATATGGTAGAAGAATAAGAAAATATAGAGATTATAGTTATTACTCAAATTATTATTATGATTTAAATAATAATTTAGTATTAGAAGTCGCAGCAAATTATAAATTAAGATTCTTATATGATACTAATAATGAAATATATGGATTAATATATGAAGATAATAATACTATTAGTACATATTATTATGTAAAAGATGAAGAAGGAATAATTCATTCTATAGTTGACATAAATGGTAATTTGGTGACAAAATATGAATATAATGCATATGGATTAATAATAAATAAAATAGGTTATAATGATACATTAAATATAACAAATATTAATCCAATAAGATATAAATCATATTATTATGATAGAGAATCAGATATGTATTATTTAAATAATAGGTATTATAATCCATTATTATGTAGATTCATAACACCAGATAATAATGAATATATAGATAAAGAAAATGCAAAATCTTTTAATCTATATGCATATTGTTATAATGATCCTGTAAATTATGCTGATCCTGAGGGCAATTTTGGCTGGCTAATAGGTGTGGGTATAGCAGCAATTAGTACTATACTTTTGTACACTCTTAAGAGTGACTCAAACAACAATGTCCCTGTCAAAAAAGAGTATACTATTAACGATATTCATGAGATGAAAAATGAAAATGATATTGTTGCTGGTAAAATAAATGTTTATATAACTGACTCTAACATAAAAATAGTTGATTCATATTTAATTGGAGATAGAGAAGATAGAAGAATAATTTTGGAGTATATAATGTCATTGGCTTCATATAAAAATAAAGGCTTTTATAGAACAATTGATAGTTATTTAAGTGAATGGAATGCACATAATTTTATACATAATTTTGCTTTTTGGGGAGATATTGAAGAAAGAACAAGAAGCGTGGATTTAAATAAAAATCCAAAAGATGACGAATACTCATGGATTTATCGTTTCTTTTAGAGGAGATTAAAAATGTTATTATTTATTTTGATAGTTGGTATTATTATATTAATTGTTTTCATTTTGTCTCGCATTAAAACCAAAATTAGATTAATTATTATTTTCTCTTTTTCTATAACCTTTTTTTCAGTAGTAATTTTTTCTTTATTTTATAATAATATTTTAAAGCCATTTGAAGGTTATAATGATAATTTATTAGAATTAGATAACAATAATAAGCCTCTAATTAAGCAGGAATATTATGATTTTTATCATAATTATACTAATGTTGACGAAAATAAGAATAAGTATAATACAAAATTTTATTATAGAAATGGAAATGATTGTATGTTTCCAGGACTAACTTTGTTATTTAATCATTATACTCCATATTCATACTCATATATTATAGATTTAAGCGATGAATATGAAGTTAAAAAAGAGGATTTTTTAGATAATATTAAATTTATTAAGACACCTTATATGTATGGTAATGATTATGATTTTGTTTCTTCAATAATCGTAAATAATTGGACATTTATGGAAATATATAACGAAAAATCAATTGATACCGATATACCTAGATGGTATTATGAGGCAGAATTAAGAAAAACTTCATATTGGTTTTCTTATAACGATTCTAAGAAAGAAATTTGTTTTTCAATTATGATTCATGATTTAAGTTTAGATTATTATAGTTCTATAGATGATATAAAAGAATATATAAGTACTAATTTATATACTGGGTGAGCAATATGGTATTAAAATATAAAAATAGAGATAATAATCAAAAAAATAAGAAAAAGATTTTAAATATATGTCTTAGATTTTTCTTAATGTTACTATTTACAATTATTTATATTTATATCTATAATGAAGCAATAAAACCTTTTGCAGGATATAATAAAAAAATATTAATTAATAATAATGAATATAATTCGTTAGATAAGAAGTATTATGATTTCTATAATGATTTTATAAATTATAAGGAGTATGAAAATAAATATGAAACAAATTTTTACTATAAATATGGTAAAAAAGCTTTGTTTTTAGATTATACATTGCAATATACGTATAATACATTAGAAGCATATTCTTATATAATAAAAGTAGATGATTATAATAATCAAAAAGATAATATTATTAACAAATATAATTATGTAAGAATCCCTATAGGTTATTCTATAAAAAAAGAGTTTATTGATGATGTTAAAATTGGTGATTGGACATTTAAAGAATTATATTATAATATAACTATGAATTCCTCTGATTATTTAATATCTCGATATGAAAACCAGATTAGAACTAGGTCGTATTGGCTATCATATAATGATAACAAGAAAGAGATATGTTTTTCTGTTTTAATCAATTATGAAAGAGTAACAGATTATGAAACTATTATTGATTTACAAAAATATTTAATTAATAATCTTTATATGTAAACTTTAAAAATTTTTATTTATTATTCATTAATAGTTTTAGAGAAATAATAAAAGCACATTAGGCGACTAATGTGCTTTTTCTAATGGAGCTCCTTGTTCAGATTTTAATAAATCTAAATTATATATTGTATCTAATATTTTAGATATTTTAATTTCTATATCTAATGCTTTATTTATACCTTCTTTAATATTAGTATAAATATTGACATCCTTTTTAATACTATTTAAATAATCTTTTCCTTTATTAGAATAACCTAATACTCTAATAAAATCTATTTTATTATTATATATTTCATTAATATCATCCTTTTTGATATTAAATAATATATATGCTATCATTCTTTTAATTCTAGTTTCAGTATATCTTTTAGATACTAATGAATTAATAAAATCCTTTAAATTATTATATTTATAAATAGATTTAATTTTATTTTCTAATCCTTCATCTACCATAAATATTTCTTTTAAATCAGTAGTAGAATTATTTAATATTTGATATTTTAAGAATTCAAATATTTTATTTTCATCTAATATTTTATCTTTATCCTTTGATACAAACTTAGGTACATATTTATCTATTTGATTTAAATTTAATCTAATAGAAGTAGCACTAGAATAATTATCATTAGTATTTTTATCTAAATAATCATTTCCAATCCTTTTAATTGTTTTTAAATCAATATTATAATTATTATCCTTTATACTTTTATAATAGAAGAATCCTAAAATATCATTTGATTTAAATGGTAATAAATCAAGTGATGATGCCTTCATTGATTTACCATCATTTTTATTAATATTATCTATATTATATTTTTCATAATATTCTTTATATAAATTAATATTATTTTCTTCACTTCCAATAATTATTTCATTTACTTTGCATAAATTTAAAAATGACACTGTATTATTAGAAAATATATCAGCTCTTTCAACTGAATATACAAAAGGTAATTCAATCACTAAATCAAAACCTAAATCTAGGGCTTGTCTAGTTTTAGTGAACTTATCAAAAATAGATAAATCACCTCTCATAGTATAAGAAGATGACATAATTAAAATCTTTAGATCAGAATTTATATTATTAAAATGATATTGATGTCCATTGTGTAATGGATTATATTCTGCAATAACACCAGTTATTTTCATTTTCGTTCATCTCCTTTAAACAATAAAATTATACAATATTTAATTTAATAATTAAATATCTATTTAATATATGGTATAATGGTTACCAAAGTGAGGTTATTTATGAACGAGTGGAATTTAAAATTAATTTATGAATCAGAAGAAGACTTTGAAGCTGACTTCAATAAGATTTCTGATGATATTAAAAACATTTCAAATTTGAAAGGAAAGCTTAATTGCCCTGAAGGATTTATTGAATATGCAAAATTAAATAGAACAATAGATTCTAGATTAAATAATGTATTTATTTATGCTGCAATGGCACATGACCTAAATCAAAAGGATTTAGCTGCATCTAAGAGATATCAAAAGGTTTATGCTAAATATATGGAAGTAATTCAAGCTATATCTTTTATTGATCCTGAGATTTTAAAAAATAAAAAGGAAGATGTTTTATCTTGGTGTGATACATATCCTGAGCTAAAGCCATTAAAATATTCTTTATCTAATACTTTTAGATTAAATAAATATGTTAAATCATCTAAGATTGAAGAAATAATGGCAAGATATAATGATACTATATCAGGCTATACTAATTTATATGATAATTTAGTAGTTGCGGATAAGAATAATACAACAGTTACATTAACAGATGGAAGTACTGTTGAGGTATCAATGGCTAATTATGCATATTTACTTGGTACATTAAAAAATCAAGAGGATAGAAGAATTGTATTCGAAGCATTATATAGCTATTATGAATCTCATAAAAAAACACTTGCTCAAATCTATAAGGGTATTATGGCTGGTGAATTAGCAGAAAGTCAAAATAGAGGCTATAAATCAATATTAGAATCTAAGTTATATTACAATAATATTGATAAAAAGGTTTATACATCTTTAGTTTCTGTTGCAAGAAATAATAATCAGCCATTAAAGAGATATTATAAATTAAGAAAGAAATATTTTGGATTAAAAGAATTACATACTTATGATAGAATGCTAAAATTTAGAACTTCAGATAAGGTATATACATATGAAGAATCTAAAAGATTAGTTTTAGAGGCTGATAAAAAGCTAGGTGAGGATTTCTATAATAAGGCTAAGGAAGTAATGGCTGAAGGTAGAGTATCAGTTTATCCTAGTGATGGTAAATCAACTGGTGCTTACTCTAATTCTACATACGATAAGGGTACTATCATTATGCTAAATCATACTGATGACTTAAATAGTGCATTCACTCTAGCACATGAGGCAGGCCATTCGATTCATTCTATGTATTCAATTGAAGCACAGCCTTATGAAACATATAATTATACAATCTTTGTTGCCGAAGTAGCATCTACATTTAACGAAGCTAGATTTTTAGATTATATGATGGAAAATACAACTGATAAGAATGAAAGAATTGTATTATTACAAGAAGCAATTGATGGATTAGTAGCTACATTCTATCGTCAAACATTATTCGCTGATTATGAATTAGAGGCTCACACTCTATTTGAAAAGGGCGAGGTAATTGATGAAGAAGTATTATCTAATATAATGAAGGATTTATATAATAAATATTATGGTATTGATTTAGAAACAGAAGAATTAAAGAAATTTGTATGGGCATATATACCACATTTATTCCATACACCTTTCTATGTATATCAATATGCTACATCTTACGCAACAAGCCAAGCTATTTATATGAATGTTAAAAATAACGTACCAGGCGCATTTGATGCATATATTAATTTATTAAAATCAGGTGGATCAGATTATCCTGTTGAATTAATTAAGAAGGCAGGAGTAGATTTAACTAAAAAGGATGCATTTATGGCTGTTGTAGAAAGACTAGATGAATTAGTTACAATGCTAGAAAAAGAATTATATGAAGATTAATATTGATATTTATTTAGGTATTAAATATTCACTTGATTCATTATATAAAAAAGAAATTATAAAGGATGATACAATTATAATTATCCCTATCTTAAAATATTTTATTTCTGATATTTTAAAAATTAGGGATAATTATAAAAATAAATTAATTTTAGTATTATATCAAAGTGATATAAATAAGATACCAAATGATAATAATATAGAATTAATAACTATTCCTGATATGATGAATGAAGAAGAAATATTTTTAATGGCTAATGATATAAAGGAAGAATATGATAATTCATATCTATTTAATTTAGAGGATAATAAGGAATATGAAATTTATTATTCTAAGGTATTAGCTAAAACAATAGATACTGATTTTAATGATATTTATATTCCATATTATTATGGAGGCTTATTTAAAGGCTTATCTAAATATTTTAAATTAGTTTGTGATTCAAATATTATTCTAATTAATTATAGAAATAAGAAAATAGATAATAATCTAGATTATGATTCAATAATTAATTATAATGATGAAATTGATAATAAATATTCATTGGTTATTTCATGTATGTAATAATATAAAATAATATAATTATTTTCTTGAATAAAAATGTTAATTATGATATTATAGTTTACGAAATAACTTTAAGATAGTCCAGAGAGGCTAACAAGATATAGATATATTATATAGATGTAATAAGTGTATTATGTCAAGTTTTAATGAACCTATGCTTCTAGTCTAATTGGATTAGGAGCTTATTTTTTTAGGAGGCATAAAATGAGAGGATTAATAACACTTAAAGAATTAAAAACTGAAAAGATTTTAGAATTAATTAAGTATGCTGAAAAGCTTAAAAAGGGATTTAGAATTTCTTATCCTGATAAGAAGATAGCTACTTTATTTTTTGAAAACTCAACTCGTACTCATTATTCATTCCAGGTTGCACTTATGAATTTAGGTATTTCTATTATTGATTTAAACGCAGATACATCAAGTGTAAGAAAGGGTGAAACATTATATGATACAGTTAGAACATTCGAGGCTTTGGGTGTTGATGGTGTAATTATACGTCACAGTAAGGATGAATATTATAATGATTTAAAGAATATTCAAATTCCTATTTTTAATGCTGGTGATGGTGCAGGTAGCCATCCTACTCAAAGCCTTTTAGATTTAATGACTATTCATGAGGAATTTGGTTCATTTAAGGGATTAAAGTGCTGTATTGTAGGTGATATATCACATTCTAGAGTAGCACATACAAATATTGAAATAATGGAGCGTCTTGGAATGGAGGTATACATTTCAGGTCCAGAGGAATTTAATGATCATTCTGCTAAATGGATTCCATTTGATGAAGCAGTAGAAACAATGGATATTGTAATGTTACTTCGAGTTCAATTTGAACGTCATAAGGAAAAGATGAAAATGACTGTTGAGGAATATCATGAAAAATACGGTTTAACAGTTGAAAGAATGAATAAGATGAAGGAAAATGCAATTATTATGCATCCAGCTCCAATCAATAGAGGTGTTGAGATTGCTGATGAGGTCGCTGAATGTCCTAAATCAAGAATATATAAGCAAATGACTAATGGTGTATATATTAGAATGGCTGTTATATCAGATTCATTAGATGGTAATTTATAGGAGGACTTATGCTTTTAATAAAAAATGGTTATATAGTTAAGGGAGAAAATGAATTAGAGGTAGTTGATATTCTAATTAACGATGGAGTAATAGTTAAAATGGAAAAGAATATCAATGCTGATTGCGAAGTACTAGATGCAAAGGGATGCTTAGTTATGCCTGGTGCAGTAGATGTCCATGTTCATTTTAGAGAGCCTGGCTTTATTAGTAAGGAAACAATTAAAACAGGAACTATGTCATCAGCTAAGGGTGGATTTACAGCTGTAATGCCAATGCCTAATTTAAATCCTTGTCCTGATAATTATGAGAATTTAAAAAAGGAAACAGATATTATAGAGCGTGACGCCGTAATTGATTGTTATCCATATGGTACAGTTACAGTTGCAGAGGCTGATAAGGAAATGGCTGATATAGAAGCTATCGCACCTTATGTTAAAGCAATTACTGATGATGGTAGAGGCGTAAATAATCTAGAAATATTGGAGCATGCTTGTAGATTAGCTAAAAAATATAATCTAGTTGTCGCATCTCATGCTGAGGATAATGTATATAAATACGCTCCTGCAGGAGAATATGTTGCAGTAAGAAGGGAAATTGAAATTGCTAAAAAAACAGGTGTTAAATATCATTTTTGTCATATGTCTACTGAGGAATCATTTGATGCAATAAGAAAGGCAAGACAGGAAGGATATACAAATATCACCTGTGAAATTACACCACATCATTTAGTTTTAAGTGAAGATATGATTAAAGATGGAAACTGGAAAATGAATCCACCACTTAGACCTAAAAAGGATATGGAGGCAACAGTAAAAGCTCTATTAGATGGTACAGCAGATATGATTGCCTGTGACCATGCACCTCATACAGAAGAAGAAAAATCTAGAGAATATGATAAATGTCCTAATGGTATTATTGGTATTGAAACATCGCTTCCAATTATTTATACCCATTTTGTTAAAACAGGATTAATATCATATAAAAAATTCTTAGATTTAACAGTTTATAATCCTAATAAGGTATTTAATTTAGGTAATAGAGATTTAAGCGTTGGAGAGATTGCAGATATTGCAATTTTAGATATAGAAAATCCACATACCTATACAAAGGATGAAATATTATCTAAGGGTAAGAATTCACCTTTTATAGGAAATACATATTATGGTTTTGCTAAATATACAATAAAAAATGGAAAAGTAATTTATAAGAAATAGGTAGGAGGGCTTATGAACGATTGTAAATTAGTATTAGAAAATGGAAAGGTATTTGAAGGAAAGAGCTTCGGAGCTAAATGTGAGAGAGTTGCAGAATTAGTTTATAATACTGCAGTAGTTGGTTACCAAGAGGCATTATCAGATCCTTCAAACCTAGAATACATTATGGTTATGGGGTATCCTGTAATCGGTAGCTATGGCTTAACAGATGAGGATTACGAATCTAATGGATTAACTGTATCTGGCTTAGTAGTAAGAGAATATAGTAAATATCCTTCAAATTTCAGATATACTCATGAGCTAAATGAAAGAATGGAAGAGACTGGAGTCCCTGGTATTTCAGGACTTGATACAAGAGAATTAGTTAGAATTATTAAAGAGGAAGGCTCAATGAGAGCAATGATTGCTGATATTAATACTCTAACTAATGAATGCTTAAAAAGAATTCAAGAATATAGTGTACCAAAGGATATAGTATCAAGAATTTCTACAAAGAAGGTTTGGTATTCTCGTACACTAAATTATAAATATACAATCGCATGTATCGATTTAGGCTTAAAGAGAAGCTTAATTAAGATGCTAAAGGATTTAGCATGTAACGTAGTAGTATTACCTTACAATGCTACAATTGAGCAAATTATGAAATATAAACCAGATGGATTATTTATTTCTGATGGTCCTTCTAATCCATACGATATTGAAAATATAATTGATACAATTAATGAGTTAAAGGGTAAAATGCCAATTTTAGGTGTAGGCCTTGGACAAGAAATAATTGAATTAGCTTATGGTGCAACACTTTATAAGCAAAAGGTTGGACATAATGGCTGTAATATTCCTGTAAGAAATTTAAAAAATAATAAAATTGAAATTACTAGTCAAAACGATCAATATGCAGTAGATGCTGAATCATTAAAGAATACTGATTTAAAGCCTACTCATCAAAATGTTATTGATGGTATTATTACTGGTGTTGAAGATAAAAAGAATAAGGTTATAGCAGTTCAATATAACCCAGCACCTACAGGTGATGATGATTTTGTTTTTGCAAGATTTATTAAATTAATTGGAGGAAAGAAGAATGCCTAGACGTACTGATATAAAGAAAATAATGGTTATTGGATCTGGTCCAATTGTAATAGGTCAAGCAGCAGAATTTGATTATGCTGGTACTCAAGCTTGTCTTTCTTTAAAGGAAGAAGGATATGAGGTTATTTTAGTAAACTCAAATCCTGCAACAATTATGACAGACCCTAATATTGCTGATAAGATTTATATGGAACCACTTGATCTTGAGCATGTAGCTAAGATTATTAGATATGAGCGTCCTGATGGATTAATTGCATCAATGGGTGGTCAAACAGGATTAAACCTTGGTATGCAATTAGCTAAAAAAGGTATCCTAGAGGAATGTGGGGTTGAGCTTTTAGGTATTAAAGCAGGCACAATTGATAAAGCAGAGGATAGAGAATTATTTAAGGAATTATGTATTTCAATTGGTGAGCCAGTAATTGAATCTGAAATTGCTAATAATTTAGATGAGGTTGTTAAAGCTGCTCATGATATCGGATTCCCAGTAATTTTAAGACCAGCATTTACACTTGGTGGTACAGGTGGAGGATTTGCTGAAAATGATGAAGAATTATTACCATTAGCAAAGAATGCATTAAAGCTATCTCCAGTAAGCCAAGTATTAGTTGAAAAATCAATTAAGGGCTATAAAGAAATTGAATTTGAAATGATGAGAGATAAAAATGATACAGTTATCGCCATCTGTTCAATGGAAAACATTGACCCAGTTGGTGTACATACAGGTGACTCTATCGTATTAGCTCCTGCCCAAACATTAACATTAAAAGAATTTGCAATGCTAAAGGAATCAGCTGTTAAGCTAATGAGAGCATTAGACCTAGAGGGTGGATGTAATATTCAATTCGCTCTAGATCCATATTCATTCAAATATTATTTAATTGAAGTTAACCCACGTGTATCTAGATCATCTGCCCTAGCATCTAAAGCCTCAGGCTTCCCTATTGCTAGAGTCTCATCAAAGATTGCCGTAGGCTTAACATTAGATGAAATCAAAATTGCAGCAACAGTAGCTTCATTTGAACCAACAATTGACTATGTTGTATGTAAATTCCCTAGATTCCCATTTGATAAATTCCAAGATGCTAACCGTAAGCTTTCAACTCAAATGAAGGCAACTGGTGAAGTAATGTCAATTGGAAGAACTATAGAAGAAGCTTTATTAAAATCAGTTAGATCATTAGAAAATAAGGTAGATCATTTAGAATTAGCATCATTAAAGGATAAGACATTAGATGAATTATTTGATTTCATTAAGAAGGAAACTGATGAAAGAATTTATGGTATTTGTGAAGCATTACGTAAGGGTGCTGATATTGATGATTTATATGACATTACAAAAATTGATAGATTATTCTTAAGGAATTTAATGAATATCGTAGAAATGGAAAATGTTATTAAGTCTAATCCAAAGAATTTAGAAGTTTTATATGAAGCAAAGAGAATGGGATTTAGTGATTCATATATTGCTAGATGCTGGAATATCTCTTATGTAGATGTATATAACCTAAGAAAGGCTAATAATATTTATCCAGTATATAAAAAGGTTGATACTTGTGGTGCTGAATATTCTTCAGATGTTCCATATTTATATTCAACTTATGAGCATGAAAATGAATCTATTGTATCAGATAGAAAGAAAATAGTAGTATTAGGCTCTGGACCAATTAGAATTGGTCAAGGTGTAGAATTTGACTATACAACAGTTCATGCAATTTGGGGTATCCAAGAAGCAGGCTATGAAGCTATAATTATTAACTGTAACCCAGAAACTGTATCAACAGATTATACAGTATCTGATAAATTATATTTTGAACCATTAACATTCGAAGATGTTATGAATGTTATTGACCATGAGAAGCCAGAAGGTGTTGTAGTAGCACTTGGTGGTCAAACAGCAATTAATCTTGCAGATAAATTAGCAGCTCAAAATATTAAAATCTTCGGTACTCAAGCAGACGCAATTGATGTAGCAGAGGATAGAAAGCTATTTGAAGAAGCAATGAATGAAATTGGTATTCCTATGCCAAAGGGATATGGTGTTTTCTCAGTTGAAGAAGCAGTTAAGGCTGCAAACGAAATTGGATATCCAGTATTAGTTAGACCATCATTCGTACTAGGTGGTAGAATGATGCATATAGTTTATGATGAAAAGGTATTAAAGGCTAAGGTAAAAGAAGCAGTAGCATTTGATAATGAGCATCCAATCCTAGTTGATAAATATGTATTTGGTCAAGAATGTGAAGTAGATGCAATCTGTGATGGTGAGGATGTATTTATCCCAGGTATTATGGAGCACATCGAGAGAACTGGAGTTCACTCTGGTGACTCAATGAGTGTATATCCTCCATATTCATTATCAGAAAATGCTAAGAAGACAATTGTTGATTATACAAATAGAATTGGTATTAAGCTAAATATGAAAGGCTTATTCAATATTCAATTTATAGTTGATAAAGAAGATAATGTATCAATTATTGAAGTAAATCCAAGATCTTCAAGAACTGTACCATTCTTAGCTAAATCAACAGATACACCTATCGCAAATATTGCAACAAAAGTAATGTTAGGCGCTAAGCTAAAGGATTTAGGCTATGTAGGTCTTGCCAAGCCTCGTAAGAGATGGTATGTTAAGACTCCTACATTCTCATTTACTAAATTAACAGGACTTGACGTTGTATTATCACCAGAAATGAAATCAACAGGTGAAGCAATCGGTTATGATTATTCATTAAATAGAGCATTATATAAGTCACTAAAGGCATCAGGAACAAGAGTTGCAAACTATGGTACAATTTTTGCAACAATAGCTGATGCAGATAAGGAAGCAGCCCTACCTTTAATTAGAAGATTCTATAAGCTAGGATTTAATATTGAAGCAACTTCAGGTACTGCTAAATTTCTAAAGAAAAATGGAATTAAGACAAGAACAAAGAAAAAGATTTCTGAAGGATCTGAAGAAATTTTAGATTCAATTAGAAAAGGCTATGTAACATATGTAATCAATACATCAACTGAGGGCGTAAACCAAAATGTAGATGGTAAGATTATTAGACGTTGTGCAATTGATAACAACGTAACAGTATTTACATGTCTTGATACAGTAAAGGTATTATTAGACGTATTAGAAGAAATAACAATGGGTATTTCTGTAATTGATAAGGAGTAATTAAATGGAAAATGTTATTCTAGAGGTAGCTTATAATAACAAGGTAAGCAATGATATTTATCAAATGAGACTTACTGGTGATACTAGAGCTATTAAAAATTATGATGAGTTTATTGAAATAAAGCTTGATGGCTACTATCTAAGAAGACCAATATCTGTAATGGATTTTGGTGATGGCTACGTTGACATTTTATATAAGGTTTTAGGCCATGGTACTAAGGATATGACAGCTTATAAGCCAGGCCTAAAGCTAGATGTTTTAGTTGGTCTTGGTAATGGATTTGATATTACTAAGGCTAAAAAGCCTGTATTAATTGCTGGTGGTATCGGCGTTGCCCCATTAATTGGTTTAGCTAAGGGCTTTAATAAGCTTGGAATTAAGCCTATATTCATTTATGGTGCAAGAAGCAAGGATGATATCGTCATGACTGATTTAATTGGAAAATATGCTGATTTAAAGGTTTGTACTGATGATGGATCATTAGGCTTTAAAGGTAACGCAGTAGCATATTTAAAATCATTGAATCTTGATTTTGATTATTATTATGCTTGTGGTCCACAAATTATGCTAAAATTTTTAGCAGCTGATTTTAAAAATGGTGAGGTATCACTAGAAGCTAGAATGGGCTGTGGCTTTGGTGCATGTATGGGTTGTTCAATTGAAACAACTAATGGTCCAAAAAGAGTATGTAAAGAGGGGCCAGTATTTGAAGCAAGTGAGGTGAAGTTTTAATGGCTGATTTAAAAATTAAATTTTTAGGTCATGATTTTAAAAATCCTATTATTCCTGCCTCAGGCTGTTTCGGATTTGGTTATGAATTTTCTGAATATTATGATATTAATATTTTAGGTAGTATTTCATGTAAGGGAACTACATTATTACCAAGATATGGTAATCCACTACCTCGTATTGCAGAATGTCCTGCAGGATTAATTAATTCAATTGGACTTCAAAATCCAGGCGTAGATAAGGTAATATCTGAAGAATTAGTTAAGCTTGATAAGGTATATAAGGACAAGGTTATCGCAAACGTTGGTGGTCATAGCGTTACTGATTATGTTGAAACAGTAAGAAAATTTAATGATTGTGATAAGGTATTCGCAATTGAATTAAATATATCGTGCCCTAATGTAACAGGTGGAGGTATGGCATTTGGAGTTGATCCAGAGGTTGCTAAAAACCTAGTTGCTGAAGTTAAAAAGGTAGCTAAAAAGCCTATTATTGTTAAATTGTCACCAAATGTAACTGATATAGTAGCTATGGCTAAGGCAGTAGTTGAAGGTGGTGCTGATGCAATATCTTTAATTAATACCCTAGTTGGTATGAGAATTAATTTAAAAACAGGAACACCTATTATCCATGTTAAAAAGGGTGGATATTCAGGACCTGGAATATTTCCTGTAGCCCTACGTATGGTATATGAGGTATCTCATGCAGTAGATGTTCCAGTTATTGGAATGGGTGGAATTCAAAACGCCTATGATGTATTAGAAATGATGTATGCAGGTGCTAGCCTTGTAATGGTAGGTGCTGAAAACCTAGTAGATCCACTTGCATGTAAAAAAATCATTGACGAACTACCTAAGGTTATGAAAGAATATAATATAGAGAAATTAGAAGATATAATAGGAAGGTGTAAGTAATGGAAAGAGATGTAATTATCGCTTGTGACTTTAAGTCAAAGGAGGAATTATTTGAATTCTTAAAGCCATTTAAGGGTATGAATCCATATTTAAAAGTAGGTATGGAAATGTATTTTAAGGAAGGACCTGAATTAGTAAGAGAATTAAAGAAGCAAGGCTTTAGAATTTTCTTAGATTTAAAGGCTCATGATATTCCAAATACTGTAAAGGCTGCAATGGAAAAGCTAGGCTCACTTGGAGTAGATATCACTAATGTCCATGCTGAAGGTGGTATTGAAATGATGAAGGCTGCAAGAGAAGGTCTAAATATGACTGAATCTGGAAAAAAGACTAAATTAATTGCTGTAACAGTATTAACATCAATTAATGATGAAGTCTTACATAATGAATTATTAATTGATAATACAAAAACATCAGCAGATATCGTAAGAAAATATGCCTTAAATGCTAAAGAAGCAGGCTTAGATGGTGTTGTATGTAGCGCACTTGAAGCTTCAATTATTAAAGAAATTGGCTTTATGTCAGTTACACCTGGTATTAGACTTGCAGGTGATTCAAAGGATGACCAAAAGAGAGTTGCAACACCTGCATACGCAAAAGAGTTAGGTGCATCTTACATCGTAGTAGGTAGAAGTATAACTAAGGCAGCAGATCCAGTTGCTGCATATAAACAATGTGTAAAGGAGTTTTGTTAAAATGGACGAGAAAGAATTAGCCGTTGAGGTTGCAAAAAATTTATTAAAAATTCAAGCAGTATTCTTAAAGCCAAATGATCCATTCACTTGGGCTTCAGGAATTAAATCACCAATCTATTGTGATAATAGATTAACATTATCTTACCCTGAGGTTAGAAAATGTGTTGAAAATGGTTTAGCACAAACTATTAGAACATATTATCCAGATGTTGAAGTAATTGAAGGTACATCAACTGCAGGTATCGCTCATGCTGCAATGGTAGCTGAAATCTTAGGATTACCTATGGGTTATGTTAGAGGTGGAGCTAAGGACCATGGTAGAGGAAACCAAATCGAAGGTGTTATCCCTGCTGGTAAGAAGGTAGTAGTTGTTGAAGATTTAATTTCAACTGCAGGCTCTTCACTAGAAGTTGTAGAAGTATTAAGAGAAGCAGGAGCTAACGTACTTGGTATCGTATCAATCTTCACTTATGGCTTAACTAAGGGTATTGAAAGATTAGCTGCAGCAAATTGCGAAAATCATTCAATTTCAAATTTTGAAACATTAGTTA
>Ga0247610_10004190_pt1 | contig 15500 bp, 14 predicted proteins | sample 174DNAGHGhighgp2_FD_193483 | JGI IMG/M metagenome (GOLD analysis project Ga0247610, IMG submission 193483) | Sheep rumen microbial communities from Palmerston North, Manawatu-Wanganui, New Zealand - 1742 DNA GHGhigh gp2 | ecosystem: Host-associated > Mammals > Digestive system > Stomach > Rumen... | reverse complement strand
TTAGACATGCTTTTTGAATGTAATTCAGCCAGACTAAATGAGGAAAGCACTGAAAAAATATACTGATTTTGTGAGAGAAGTGCTAAATTTTTATTACCTTTGCCGCCGCACACCAATAACGATGAACAATAGACGGCGACTATCCATTACCATCATCACCTGCCTGATGTTTTCGGCCATCTGGGGTCAGACACCAGCAACTGATGAGGCTCCGTACCCCATACACTACGAGGCCTCACAGACCGACTATGGCTATTTTGGTACGACGGATGCGCTGTTCTCGAAGAGTGAAACCATTATCTGTACGTTTTCGTTGACGCAGAATAAGCCGCAAGGCAACAAAATCTTCCCAACGATGTTAAGCATCTGGCTCCATGCCGACGCCTTTGCCACGAAGAGTCAGGAGCTGTTGGTCAAGCAGATAGCCCAGGCAGGAACACGACAGGTTGACGGTCAGTTCCGGCATAAGGCTGAACTGCTGCTGCAGAATGACGAACGTGTGGAGCTGAACTTCAGCATTAACAACCTGACGGAGGACTATACCCACCACACGGTGATGCTCACGGCACCCATCTCCATGCCCGACAACCAACATAACAGTGCCATGTATGGTGAGCTGGCAACCAAGCTGCGTCGCTACAACATTGTCACCATCACCATAGCGAATACGACGCTGAACCTGCAACAGATGGGGTTCGAGTCGGCTACCTGCATCAATGGCATCTGCAAGGAACTCATGTTGGCAGGCTGTGACACCGAGGCATTCAACACCTTAGACAGTCGTGAGGCAGACGACTTCGACGTGAGTGGCTTCCGGCAGACACATGGCGAGAAGAGCATCGATGACCTGGTGTTTCATGCCCTGGGTTGTTTCCCACAGGACATTCGTGACCTGAAACCTACGGTGGCAACAGACATCATTCGCAGGAACACCGACTGGTACATGGACGAGCGGCCCGACTACAGTGCCTTGGAGTTCACGAAGGCCGACGGTTACGACTTCACCTATCATGGCTTGCGCGTCAGTGCAGAGATGTGTTGGGATGGAACGACGTTTGTAGGCTACAACTATTACTTTCAGCTGTCGTCGAAAGAGAAGCGAATGGCGCGTGCTGCCTATCAGCGCATGTGCGACGAGTTGGAGGCATTGGGCTTCCAGTTGACAGAGGCTGACGGTGACCGTGGTGACAAGGACCCACAGAAAGGCACGTTCGGTGGTTACAACATTCATACGTGTTACTATCAGAATGTGCATGACGAATATGTGATACAATTGAGAGTTGAGATTTGAGATTTGAGGATTTATGAAGAAGCTACTTATTTTATGTGTCGTTTGGTGTTGCGTGCTGGGCATGAGTGCTCAGACGGCACGCGACGACTTCAAGCGTGATACACACCTGTCAGCCAGCAACTATCTGGCATATCCTGGACCTACCCAAGGACAGCTGACGCCAGCCCCAGAAGGTAAGCATCCGTTCTACATCAGTCATTACGGCAGGCATGGCTCACGCTACCTGATTAACCCTACGGAATATAGTCGTCCGTTGGAAATATTGAAGGCTGCCGCCGATGCAGGCAAGCTGACACCCTTGGGCATGGACGTGCTGCGTCGTGTAAAGATGATTTGCGACGAGTCGGAAGGTCGCTTGGGAGAGCTCACACCATTAGGTGGCTTGCAACATCGACAGATAGCCCGTCGAATGTTCGAGCGTTTTCCAGAGGTGTTCGAAGGTGCTGCCACCATCGATGCCAAGAGCACGGTGGTCATCCGCTGTATCCTCAGCATGGAGAACGAGCTGCAAGAGCTGTTGCTCATGAATCCTCTGCTCAACATCCGTCATGATGCCTCCTACCATGACATGTGGTACATGAACTTCAAGGACAAGGAACTGACCAGCCGTCGCCAGAACTTCGAGACCGAAAAGGCCTACTATGCCTTTGTTGACAAGCACCGTAACTACGAGCGTGCCATGGAGGCACTGTTTGCGGACCATGCCTATATGAAGCAGAATATCGACACGTGGCAGTTGAATAACTACCTGTTCAAGCTGGCCAGCAACCTGCAGAGCAGTGAGCTGCACAAGAAGATTACGCTCTACGACATCTTCACTGACGATGAGATTTACAGCAACTGGCTCATCAACAATGCCCGCTGGTATATAGAGTATGGAGCATGTCCCTTGAACGGAGGCACACAGCCGTTCACACAGCGTAACCTGCTGCGTACCATCATCGAGGAAGCCGACAGCTGCATTGCTTTGGAGAAACCAGGAGCCACACTACGCTTCGGTCACGAAACCATGGTACTGCCACTGACCTGTCTGATGGAGCTCAATGACTTCGGACTGCAGGAGTCGAACCTTGAGAAATTAGAGGGCAAAGGGTGGCTGAACTATAAGATTTTCCCCATGGGAGCCAACATACAGCTCATCTTCTACCGGCACGATTACAGCGATAAGGACGTGCTGGTGAAAGTGTTGCTCAACGAGAATGAGGCCCGACTGCCCATCAAGAGCAACATAGAGCCCTATTATAAATGGTCAGAAGTTCGCAACTATTACCTTTCGAAAATTAATGCATACGAATAAACGCATCCTTCTACAGTGTGCGATGCTTGTTGCATCGTGTCTTCCCATGCTGGCCCAGTCAGCCTATGACGCTATCTGTCAGAACAGAAACCTGGCAGCCAGCAACTATATGGCCTATCCAGACAGCCTGGACTATCCTATGACACCTGCCCCCGACGGCAAGCGCCCGTTCTACATCAGCCACTATGGGCGGCATGGGTCACGCTACTTGAGCAATAAGAAAGCCTATGATATTCCCTACAACATACTGAAGACCGCCGACAGTCTGGACAAACTGACCGATTTAGGCCGTCAGGCTTATAGGGAGGTCGTGATGCTGCGCGAAGGTTCCGCCCTTCGCTATGGTGACTTGACGGAACTGGGCAATCAGCAGCAACATGGCATAGCACGTCGAATGATGGCGCGTTTCCCGGAGGTCTTCGAGGGTAATGCCCACATCAAGGCCCGCAGCACGACGAAGATACGCTGCATCCTCTCCATGGGTGCTGCTTTGCAACAGATGCTGGTGCTCAATCCCAAGCTGCAGATAGACATGGATGCTTCGGCATACGACATGCCTTACATGAACTTCCAGGATTCCGTGCTTAGGGCAAACATGATGTGCCGGGAGGCGCAGGATGCTTATGACGTCTTCACGTTCAAGCGCGAACACAACGAACGACTGATGAGCGAACTGTTCAACGACAGTACTTATGTACGCATGCATGTCGATGACAAGTGGCTCAACTATTACCTCTTTAAGGTTGCGTCTATTGTTCAGAACACCCCGATGCGCAACCAGTTCTCACTCTACGACTTCTTTACTGACGAGGAGATCTATCGCATCTGGCAGAAAGAGAATGCCTGGTGGTACATCAACTACGGACCGTCGTTGCTCAATGGCGGTAACGAGCCATACACGCAGCGCCACCTGTTGAGGCAAATCATTACTGAGGCTGACAGCAGTTTGCGCCAGCAAAAGCCGGGTGCCAGTTTGCGCTTTGGTCACGAGACCATGGTGTTGCCACTGGTTTGTCTGATGGACATCAATGGTTTCGGTTTCCAGACGAACGACTTAGAGGAAGTAGAAAAGAACGGCTGGTGGGCATTCAAGGTGTTTCCCATGGGAGCAAATCTGCAGCTGATATTCTATCGTCGCGACTTCAGCGACAAGGATGTGCTGGTAAAGGTGCTACTCAACGAACAGGAGGCACAACTGCCTGTTCCGACAGATTGTGCCCCCTATTATCATTGGTCCGACGTGCGGACGTTCTATCTGGAAAAGCTTGACCATTACGAGGAGTGACTTACTTGTCAAGGCGCCAGGTAACGCCGTCTTTGGTGTCTTTTACCTCGAAACCGGCTGCTGCCAGCTCGTCACGTATCTGGTCGCTCGTTGCCCAGTCCTTGTTGGCCTTCGCTTTAGCACGCAGGGCAAGCACCATATCAACCACCTTGCCAAAGGCTTCCTCACGCTCCTCGTTCTTCCCTCCTGTCTCCTCTTTGAGTCCTAAGAGGTCGAAGGCAAACAGATGCATCACTTCGCGCAGTTCTTTCAGGCAGTCAGCGCAGATGGTGGCCTTGTGGTCAACCAGTTTGTTTATCGTAGTACATGCCTCGAAGAGATAGCTGATGACCAGTGGTGTGGCGAAGTCGTCGTTCATGGCGTCGTAGCATCGCTGGCGCAGTTCTGTTACCAGTGTCTTCGTTTCCGGGTCACATTCCGGTGAAGCCTGGATGCGCTCTATGTCGGCAATTCCGTGGAGCAGTTTCTGCAGTCCTTTCTCTGAAGCCAGTAAGGCGTCGTTGGAGAAGTCAACCGTGCCACGATAGTGAGCCGAGAGGATGAAGAAACGGATGGTCATGGGCGAGTAGGCCTTCTCAAGCGACTCATGGTTGCCGGTAAAGAACTGTTCCAGCGTGATGAAGTTGCCCAGCGACTTACCCATTTTCTGCCCATTGATGGTAATCATGTTGTTGTGCATCCAGTATTTCACAGCCTGATGACCCATGGCGGCCACAGCCTGTGCTATCTCACATTCGTGGTGAGGGAACACCAGGTCCATGCCACCACCATGGATGTCGAACGATTCTCCTAAGTACTTACGTCCCATAGCCGTACACTCACAGTGCCAGCCGGGGAATCCGTCGCTCCATGGTGAGGGCCAGCGCATGATATGTTCCGGTTGTGCTTTCTTCCAAAGAGCAAAGTCTGCCTGGTTGTGCTTCTCACCCACACCGGCCAGCGTACGGCTCTCGTCCTTGATGTTCTCTAATGAGCGTCCGGACAGTATGCCGTATTTATGCTTTTTGTTATAGGCTTCTATATCGAAGTATATCGATCCGTTCGACTCGTAGGCAAAACCATTGTCAATGATTTGCTGCACCAGTTGCTGCTGTTCAATGATATGGCCAGTGGCATGAGGCTCTATCGACGGACGCAGCACGTTCAGTGCGTCCATGGCCTGGTGGTAGCGGTTGGTATAGTATTGTGCTATCTCCATGGGCTCGAGTTGTTCCAGTCGTGCCTTCTTTGCTATCTTGTCGTCACCTTCATCGGCGTCGTGCTCCAAGTGTCCGACGTCGGTAATGTTGCGTACGTATCTTACTTTATAACCCAGATGCTTCAGGTAGCGGAACACAATGTCGAAGGTGATTGCCGGACGTGCATGACCCAGATGAGGATCACCATAGACAGTGGGTCCACAGACATACATACCTACATTAGGGGCATGAAGTGGCTCGAATCGCTCCTTCTGGCGACTGAGCGTGTTGTAAATAACCAGTTTTGAATTCATATTGTTGCTTTATTATTTATTACTTATTATATTACTTTTACTTATTACATCAGTCCTTCCACTTCCATCCGTTTGTCCGACTTGCGATAAGCCATGCCGGTAAAGACGGCGATGAGCTGGTCGTGCTGGTTGCGGATTTGCACCTCGCAGTAGGGAATCTTGTGGTGGTTAATGAGCTCCGTAGCCTCGGCCCTGAGCGTGTCACCCTCGACGGCTGACTGCGAAAAGGTAATGCTGCTCTGAATGCCGAAGGTCAGCTGTCCGTGACTATTGGTGACGGCAGCAAAGGCCAGGTCGGCCAGAGTGAAGAGTGCACCTCCCTGACAGACGTTTCCACCATTCAGGTGGTCCTGTGTAACAGTCATCTCTGCACGGGCATAGCCCTCACGTATTTCAGTTAGTTGCATACCGTTCTGGGCAGCAAATCGGTCGTACTTATTGAGTAAGTCCTTTAGTGTCATGTTGTCGTGTTACTTAAAAAACAATGCAAAGGTACAAATAATCTTTAATTTTTCATCTTTAATTTTTAATTTTTTACTACCTTTGCACCCCGATAATACATATTATATAATAGAAAGCATCATGGGAAAAGTAATTTTGACCGGTGACCGCCCTACCGGAAAGCTACATTTGGGACACTATGTCGGCTCATTGCGCCGTCGCGTGGAACTACAGAACGCGGGCGACTATGATAAGATGTTTGTCTTCATGGCCGACGTACAGGCACTGACCGATAATGCCGAGAATCCAGAGAAACTACGTCAGAGCATTGTCAACGTAGCACTTGACTGGCTGTCTGCCGGACTCGACCCAGAAAAGTCAATACTCTTTATTCAGAGCTATATTCCAGAATTAGCCGAGCTCACCACCTATCTGATGAATCTGGTAAGCGTCAGCCGTGTACAGCGCAACCCAACGGTGAAGACCGAGATCAAGATGCGTAACTTCGAGGCAAACATACCCCTGGGTTTCTTCTGCTATCCTGTCAGTCAGGCTGCCGACATCACGCTGTTCAAATCAACTACCGTGCCTGTTGGTGAAGACCAGGAACCCATGCTCGAACTCACACGTGAGCTGGTACGCCGTTTCAATAATGTATATGGCGAAGTGTTGGTAGAGCCCAACATCATGTTACCCGAAAACCAGACAGCACGACGCCTGCCTGGCACTGACGGTAAGGAGAAGATGTCGAAGTCGCTCGGTAACTGTATCTTCCTTTCCGATGATAAGGATACCGTATGGCAGAAGGTTCGCTCCATGTACACTGACCCCGCACACGTCAACCTGAACGACCCTGGTCACGTGGAGGGAAATGCTGTGTTCACTTATCTTGACGCCTTCTCTACCGACGAGGACTTCAAAAACTTCTGGCCCGAATACCAGAACCTCGACGAGCTGAAGGACCACTATCGTCGTGGCGGACTGGGTGACATGAAGTGCAAGAAGTTCCTTAACGAGGTACTCAATCAGTTCCTTGAACCCATGCGCCAGCGTCGTCATGAGTTCGAACAGGACATACCGGAGATTTACAACATACTGAAGAAAGGCACCGAGAAGGCTCGTGAGACAGCCGCTCAGACGATGTCTGAGGTACGCAGTGCCATGAGGATTAATTACTTTGACGACCAGGCACTCATAGAGTCTCAGGTAGAGTTGTTCAGAAACAAATAATCAAAACAGATATGAGTTATACACGTTTGACCGCTGCAGAGGCTGCAGCACTGATCAAGAATGGCGAACAAATCGCCATGAGTGGTTTCACACCCGCCGGTGTGGCAAAGGCTACAACGAAGGAACTGGCGAAGAAGGCTGTTGCTGAGCATGAGGCAGGCCGTGAGTTCAAGGTGGCTATCTTCACTGGTGCTTCTACAGGACAGAGCACCGATGGTGACCTGGCAAACGCTCAGGCCATCAAGTATCGTGCACCTTACACGACGAACCCCGATTTCCGCAAGCATGTGAACATGGGTGAGATACCTTATAACGACCTGCATCTGAGCCACATGGCACAGGAGTTACGCTATGGCTTCTATGGAGACCTCGATTGGGCTATACTCGAAGTCTGCGGCATTGAGGAGGTAGGCAACGACTATCACGTGTTCCTGACAGCTGCCGGTGGCATCAGTCCTACGGCTGCACGACTGGCCAAGCACGTCATCTTGGAGCTTAACTCGTTCCATAACCCCAACGCCAGGTACATTCACGACGTTTACGAACCGTTAGATCCTCCTTACCGTAAGGCTATTCCCATTGAGCATGTAGGCGATCGTATTGGTAAGCCATACGTGTCGATACCCAAGGACAAGGTTGTTGGCGTTGTGGAGTGCAATATTCCTGACGAGGCACGTTCATTCAAGGACAGCGACCCTGTGACCGACAAGATTGGCTATCTGACAGCAGAATTCCTTGTTGAGGAAATGCACAAGGGACGTATTCCCAAGGAGTTCCTCCCCTTGCAGAGTGGTGTGGGCTCGACAGCCAATGCCATTCTGGGTGCACTGGGACAGGATAAGCATGTGCCAGACTTCAACATCTATACCGAGGTGCTGCAGGATGCCGTTGTCGATATGATGCTGCACGGACGTGTAAAGAATGCTTCTGCTTGCTCACTCACTGTGTCGAACGACTGTCTGATGCAGGTATATGACAACATGGACTATTTCAAGGATCACCTGACGCTGCGCCAGAGTGAGATCAGCAACTCACCTGAGATTATTCGCCGATTAGGTGTTATCGCCATTAATACTGCTATTGAGGCAGACCTCTATGGAAATGTTAACTCCACCCATATCAGCGGTGTGAAGATGATGAACGGTATCGGTGGTTCGGGTGACTTCATCCGCAACGCCTACCTCTCTATCTTTACCTGTCCTTCAGTGGCCAAGGGTGGCGTCATCAGCTCTATCGTACCTTTCGTCAGCCATCAGGACTCCAGCGAGCACGACGTGAACATCATCGTTACTGAGCAGGGTATTGCCGACTTGCGTGGTAAGAGTCCTATGCAGCGTGCAGAACTGATTATCGAGAACTGTGCTCACCCTGACTACAAGCAGCTCTTGTGGGACTACCTGAAGATTGCTAAGATGGGTCAGACACGCCATAACCTGACTGCTGCATTTGCCATGCACGACACGTTGGCACGTAAGGGTGACATGAAACTGACAGACTTTGCAGAATATGTGAAGTAAAGGTTCAAGGACATCAAAGAAAAAAGGTAAAAGACCATTGGGCTTTTACCTTTTTCTTTTTATAGGAAGTCAATCAGCACATCCCATACGGCTATGATGTGGCAAATACTGCCTGCCAGGACACAGAAATGGAATACGGTGTGCATGTATTTCTTCTTGTTAATACTGTAAAACACAGCTCCCGTAATGTAACATACTCCTTCGGCTATAATCCAGATGACGGCAGCAGTGCTGATGGTTTCAATCAACGGTTTGAACGCTGCCAGCACACTCAGCCCCATGCCTACGAAGCAAAAGGTCTCAATGTTCGAGTGTTGGCTCAGCTTGATGAAACAGATCGTGGTACCTGCTATGGCACATAGCCATACAAACGAGAACAACCCCCAGCCCCAATAGCCCTGCTCGCGCAATGCGACAAGCGTGATGGGTGAGTAGGAACCTGCTATGTGCCAGTAAATGGCAGCATGGTCCCAACGGCGTAAGCGCTCACGCCACTTTGACCGCTGGCTGACGGCATGATAGACCGTAGAGGCGATGTAGGACCCCAGCATGCCAAACAGGTAGAGCGACACGCCTAACCGTGCCCAGCCATCCTCTCCTTGAAAACACATGACAAGAAAGATGATGCCAATGACGACACCTAAAATGATACCACCGGCATGTGACCAGGAGTTCCAGTATTCTTCTTTCTTGGAATAATGTATGCCCATAAGCTAATTGTCTGGCTCTTCATCCTCCTTGGTAATATAGCGCTGGTAATATGCCATGATGAGCGTAGTCAGCGGCAGGGCAACGATGAGGCCGATAAATCCTAACAGTGACCCCCATATCGACAAGGAGAGCAGCAGGATGGCAGGGTTCAGCCCCATGGCTTTTCCCATGATCTTCGGTGTGACCACAAAGTCGATGATAATCTGCACAATAAGGAAAACGGCAAGAGCCGATATGAGGATGATCCAGAAGTTCTGACCCGTGTCAGCCGCCTTGAGCAGTGCCAGGAAGACGGTAGGTATCAGCGCCAGTGAGTGCAGGTAAGGCACCAGGTCCATAATACCGATGAGGATGCCCAGGCCGATGGCCATGGGGAAGTCTATAATGGTAAAGCCTATGCAGAACAGGATTCCCATGATGAGTGCCACGAGTCCCTGGCCACGCATGTAGTTGTTCATGGCTTTCTCCATGTCGGAGGCCAGTCCTAACAGGAAGGGACGGTTCTTCTTGGGGAATATCTTAATCCAGCTGTTGGAAAGATATTCGTAGTCCATCAGGATGAAGAACATATATAATAATGTGATGAACGAGCCCACAATGCTGCTGATGAAACCTACCGTCTGACCCAGGAAGCTGAACACCTGAGGCATCGACTTCTCTATAGTCTCCTTGAAGTCGCTGCTCTGGAAGAACTGGCCTATCTCCTCGTCATGGTCTTGTATCCATTCCTGTATGGCGGCTGGGACATTTTCTATCTGCGTCTTCTGCTGCAGATAACTGGTGGCCAGCTCGCCTAACTTCTGAAATTGCTCTATCATAGGAGGTATGATAAGCCATATCACACCAGTGATGACGCCAATGACAAAGACGAGTGTGATGATGATGGACAGCACACGGCTCTTGACATGCAGCTTGTGTTGCACGAATTTCACAATAGGGTACAGCAGATAGGCCAGCAGCCATGCAACGAAGAATGGCAGCAACACATTGCTGAGGTAGTTGATAACGTACAATACGGCAATGGCAATCAGTGCTCCAATGAGCCACCGTACGAAAGTGTCGAAAGTGATGGTTGTCTTACTTAGCATTCTCTATGGCTTTTTGATAACATTCCCTGCATAATGGCTCATATTCCTGCGTCTCGCCAAGCAACACGCGACGCTCGTCACTCACGGTGCGATGGCTGACGTATGCCAGGTTGCCGCACTTCACGCAAATGGCATGAACCTTCGTCACGTCATCGGCAATGGCACACAGGGCAGGCATGGGACCAAAAGGCACACCACGGAAGTCCATGTCGAGACCAGCAACGATGACACGTACACCACGGTTGGCCAGTTCGTTGCAAACATCCACAATGCCCATGTCGAAAAACTGTGCTTCGTCTATGCCTACCACATCTATGTCGCTCGTCAGCAGCAGAATGCTGGCAGAGGAGTCGATGGGTGTTGACGGTATGGCATGCTGGTCGTGACTCACCACATCTTCATCGCTATAGCGAGTATCGATGGATGGTTTGAAAATCTCTACCTTTTGTTTGGCAAACTCGGCACGTCTCATTCGTCGGATGAGCTCTTCTGTCTTGCCCGAGAACATCGAGCCGCACACCACTTCTATTCTGCCGGGACGGCGTGCTTCTCCCCCAATTATTTCTGTCATAGCGCTACAAAATTACGTATTCCTTATTAAAAATTGCAAAGAAATGACCGGTTTTTGTCCATCGTAAAGAATAATTAACTACCTTTGACCGCTGTATGGGTATATTATATATCGTTCCGACACCGGTAGGAAACATGGAGGACATGACTTTCCGTGCGGTGAGAATATTGAAGGAAGCCGATGTGGTGCTGGCAGAAGACACACGAACGTCAGGCATCCTTCTGAAGCATTACGATATACATAACCACTTGTTGTCACACCACAAGTTTAATGAGCACGGAACAAGTGCCTCTGTCGTCGAAAGACTGAAGGCAGGTGCTACCGTGGCACTCATTAGCGATGCAGGCACGCCAGGCATCAGCGACCCGGGATTCTTCCTGGTACGGGAAGCAGTGAGGGCAGGCATAGAGGTGCAGACACTGCCGGGCGCTACGGCCTTCGTTCCTGCCTTAGTGTCAAGCGGATTACCCTGCGACCGTTTCTGCTTTGAAGGTTTCCTTCCCCCTAAGAAGGGACGTCAGAGCAGGATAGAAGCCCTGAAGGACGAGACACGTACCATCGTGTTCTACGAGTCACCCTATCGGTTGGTTAAGCTGTTGGAACAGTTGTCAGAGACTTTTGGTGCAGACCGTCCTGCCAGTGTGTGCCGTGAGATTTCCAAGGTGCATGAGGAGAGCTGTCGAGGCTCCTTGTCCGAGCTGGTTGCTCACTTCAAGGAGACAGAGCCACGCGGTGAGATTGTGGTGGTGGTAGGCGGTAAGGAGAAGACGAAAGATGAGAAAAGAAATATCAATCAGAAAAGCGTATGAAGAAAATCTTTGTTTGGGGCATGTGCTGCGTGGCACTCGCCTCTTGTAATTTAGGAAAGAACAACGAAGCTGACCTGCAGGCAGCTCAGCAGCGTGATTCTCTGAACCAGATCATTGCTCAGCGTGACAATGAAATCAATGAGCTGATGACAACGTTCAACGAGATTGAGGAAGGATTCCGTGTCATCAACGAGGCGGAAGGTCGTGTGAACCTGGCACGTTCCGGAGAGGGTGCCAATGCCACGGCACGCATTCAGGAGAACATGCAGTTTATCCAGTCAACGATGGAACAAAACCGTGCACTCATAAAGAAACTGCGTCAGCAGTTGAGCAAAAGCACGGTAAAAGCTGATGCTTTACAGAAAGCACTCGACAACCTGCAGCGCGAACTGGAGCAGAAGACAGAGCGTATTGCACAGTTGCAAGCAGAGCTGGAGGCCAAGGATATTCATATTCAGGAGCTTGACCAGCGTGTTACAGAGCTTAATACTGACGTGACAAACCTGACCGAAGAGAATGTGCACCACCAACAGACCATCTCTAACCAGGACCGTGAGTTGCACTCTGCATGGTTTGTCTTTGGTACAAAGAAGGAGCTGAAGGAGCAGAGAATCCTCGAGGGTGGCCGTGTGCTACAGTCGAACTTCAACAAAGACTATTTCACGAAGATAGATATTCGTGTACAGAAAGAGATTAAGCTCTATTCAAAGTCTGCAGAGATAAAGACTGCTCATCCTGCCGGTTCTTACGTGTTGGAGCGTGACGCTGATAAGCAGTATGTGCTGCGTATCACTGACCCGCAGAAGTTCTGGAGCACAAGCAAGTATCTGGTTATACTTGTAAAATAAGTCTTGCAAGCTCCGCTTGTAAGAAGTTAAGGGGAGTTATAAGGAGTTAAGGGGAGTTAGAGGAAGTTAGAGGGAGTTAGAGGGACATTACTTCTACCACGGCAAGACTATTGTCCATTCGCTCGACCTTTGGTCGCTTGCAAAGCAAGAACTCCTCAGGCTGAAAGCCTGTAACTCCTTATAACTCCCTCTAACTCCTTAAAACTCCCTCTAACTCCTTAAAACTTCCTCTAACTCCCTCTAACTTCCTCTAACTTCCTCTAACTCCCTTTTTTTATTCACCAATGTATTTCCTAATCATTTTCAGACAGATGTCATGACTCACGGGCTTGGCAATGAAGTCGTCACAACCGGCTGCCAATGCATCCTCCTTGTCACTGTCGAAAGCATTGGCAGTAAGAGCAATGATGGGGAGGTCCGGGCGCTTGGCTTTTATCTCACTGGATGCCTGCAACCCATCCTTAATGGGCATCCTCAGGTCCATCAGTATCAAGTCGATTCCCTCATCGTCAGCCATGGTGACAGCTTCCAGGCCGTTATGTGCACGTACATATTCATAATGTTTCTTTAGCACATACGTCATGAGCAGAAAGTTGCTGTCGTTGTCTTCAGCTACAAGAATTTTCTTCATCTTTTCCTTTCTTATAAAATGGAACATTTACGTTAATAAGTTACAAATATAGTGATTTTTCTTAAGAATACTTTGTTTTTGGATTAATTTTAACTAAATTTGTCCGTACAAACAAATTATTAATTAATAACTGACATGATGAATCTTAGATTACTAACCTGCGCGGCATCGCTCTCTGCAGCTCTTTCTTTGACTGCACAAACGTATGTGATGGACGTGAACACAAAGAAGTTAGGGGCTACCATACAGCCTACGATGTATGGCATCTTCTTTGAAGATATTAACTATGCTGCTGATGGTGGTTTGTACGGAGAACTAATCAAAAACCGATCCTTCGAGTTCCCACAGTCACTCATGGGATGGCAAGCCTTTGGACGTGTCGAGGTAAAGAACGACGGACCGTTCGACAGATGTCCCCACTATGTCGTACTTTCTTCACCTGGACACCAGGAGCGTCGTACCGGACTGGTCAACGAGGGTTATTTCGGCATTGGTGTGGAGAAAGGAGAGAGCTATCGCTTCTCCGTCTGGGCAAAGGCTCCACAAGGCAATGCTACCATCCGCATACAGCTCATTGACGAGCACTCAATGGGTGAAGAGCAGCAGTTTGTCGAGCAGACACTTGACGTGACGTCGGCTGAATGGAAAAAATACACCGTTACGCTGACTTCAACAGAAACCAACAAGCATGCCAAGCTGCGCATCTTCCTCAAAGGCAATAACAGTGTGGCACTGGAGCATATCTCGCTCTTCCCTGTCAATACCTTCAAGGGACGTGAGAACGGTATGCGTCGTGACCTGGCACAGGCATTGGCCGACCTCACACCCGGCATCTTCCGTTTCCCTGGCGGTTGCATTGTTGAAGGAACCGATATTGCCACACGTTATCAATGGAAGAACAGCGTAGGACCGGTAGAGAACCGTCCCTTGAACCAGAACCGTTGGGAACACACGTTCGACTATCGCTACTATCCCGACTACTATCAGTCATACGGACTTGGGTTCTTTGAGTTCTTCCAGCTCAGTGAGGACATTGGTGCAGAACCCCTGCCAATACTGAGTGTCGGACTGGCTTGCCAGTACCAGAACTGGGAGCAGGAAGCTGCCCATGTGCCAATGAATGAGCTGCAGCCATACATCGACGACTGTCTTGACCTCATAGAGTTTGCCAACGGACCCGTTGACTCTAAGTGGGGAAAGGTACGTGCTGATATGGGACATCCCGCTCCATTCAATATGAAGTATATTGGTGTAGGTAACGAGCAGTGGGGAGAGTTCTATTATGAGCGCCTGAAGCCTTTTGTGGCTGCCATTCGTACCAAGTATCCTGACATCAAGATTGTAGGAACCAGTGGCCCAGTGCCAGAGGATGTGCCCGATGCTACTTACCGCTTCGAAGATGGATGGAAAGCCATGAAGGCTCAGAAGGCAGACCTCGTCGATGAGCATTACTATCGTGACGAACAGTGGTTCCTTACCCATGGACTGCGTTACGACAGCTATGACCGCAAGGGCCCGAAAGTGTTTGCCGGTGAGTATGCATGCCATGGTAAGGGAAAGAAGTGGAACCACTACGAGGCTGCGCTCCTGGAGGCTGCGTTCATGACTGGTTTCGAGCGTAATGCCGATGTGGTATGGATGACAACGCCCGCTCCCTTGTTCGCACATGTTGACGGATGGCAGTGGCGTCCTGACCAGATATGGTTTGACAATACACAGATGTTCAAGTCCGTCAGCTACTACGTTCAGCAGATGTATTCACTCAATGCAGGAACCAATGTGCTGTCGCTTACCATGAACAAGAAACCCGTAGCCAACCAGGAAGGGCAGGGGGGACTCTTTGCCAGTGCAGCCTTCGACAGCAAGGCGGGTGAGGTCATCATTAAAATTGCCAACACCTCACGCCAGGCAGAGAAGGTCAGCTTCCGTCTCACAGGCATGAAAGGCGACCGGACCGTCGAGACGCTCACATTGAGCCATGATGGTATGGATGATGAGAACAGCATCTGTAAACCGGAATTTATCACGCCACAGAAAGGTGCTACCATTGTTACAACAGAAGGTAAGCAGTCGGTACTCAACGACGAGCTGCCTGCCATGTCGTTCCGTATATACCGATTTAAGAAATAAACAGGTTACATAAAAGAGTGCCCTACCGTTCATGAAATGCACCCCATAAGTTAGACACGAAGCTACAAAGGAGTGCCTATGAGTTATTTTCATTCATTCACCGAAAGGTTAGAAGCAGTAAAAGAAATTAAGGCTGGCTACCCAGTTTCTGTCTATTGC
>Ga0247610_10004188_pt1 | contig 15505 bp, 10 predicted proteins | sample 174DNAGHGhighgp2_FD_193483 | JGI IMG/M metagenome (GOLD analysis project Ga0247610, IMG submission 193483) | Sheep rumen microbial communities from Palmerston North, Manawatu-Wanganui, New Zealand - 1742 DNA GHGhigh gp2 | ecosystem: Host-associated > Mammals > Digestive system > Stomach > Rumen... | reverse complement strand
GTGGTTTTTTCCATCACATTCGAAGGTGTGGAGGACAATGTGTTTGTATCTCCCGACACCCTCGCGTATGCAATGGTGGAAAAGATGTACAAAAACATCAAGCGCGTCAAGGGCGACGCTGCATCAGACATCGCAAAAAAAATCGTCGAAGAGGTGCTGAATAAATATTCAAGCACCAAGCAGATGTCGTTTGAAGATTTTTCTAATTTTGTTTCGGATCTCTGCGAGGAATGTTCCAAGCCCGTAGTACTTATTATCGACGAGGGCGACAACGCCAGCAATTACGACTCGTTCATCAGCCTACTCGGACTTTTCCGCAGCGGTTTTCTGCGCAGGCACGAGTACCCGACATTCCAATCGGTGGTGCTTACCGGCGTATATGACATCAGGAATCTCACATTCAAGGATCACCAGTACCCAAATTCGCCGTACAACATAGCCACGCCGCTCGAAATCGACATGACTTTCTCCGCCGGCGAAATCAAGAAGATGCTCGACGAATACGAACACGACCACCACACAAGCATGAACACCGGCATGGTCGCGCAACTCATACACGACTACACTGGCGGCTACCCATTCTTGGTGTCTAAACTCTGCTACATCATGGACGAACACATTTACGGCTGGACAGTGGACGGCGTAATGTCGGCTGTCAACGAACTCCTGAGCGAAAAAATCACTCTGTTCACGGAGTTTTACACTATGATGGAGGAGAATCCCGCGCTCAAAACTCTCGTCCAGGAGATTTTGCGCGGTCAGCACGTGCTATTCAGCATCGACATTCAGGAAATAAAACTCGCCACCACTTTCAATTGGTTCATCGACGACCACGGCACAGTCAAGATAGCCAACCGTATCTTCGAGATGTGGCTCAAAAACATTTTCGTTACCGAAAATCACTTTATACCATATCAGCAAAGGCTACGCGCATCATAGTTTTATAGTAATCAGACGATAACAAATCGGCAAATCGCTGCGCCAACAGACTTTTTGAACTGTTGGCGCATTTTTTTTATTGGCAAAATTTTGTAATGACAGGAAAATGGATTATATTTGCTGCAAAACCCGATAAAACCATTTCCAATATGGAAGACGTCTATTCTATAATAATGCTTGCAATGGGCGGGGGCATATTGCTCTACGCCATCATCGCCTACCTGAGCGGCGACACGATAATAATGCCCCAAAAAACATACTCAATCCCCACCGACAAGAAAAATAAAAAACCTTACGCCCGCAAATTTGCAAAACTGATGGCATTGATAGGACTTGCATTTATCATTAGCGGACTTGTAGGGTTCACGCACATTTATTGGCTTGCAGTAGTGGTGCTCATAGGCGGTCTTGTGGCGGCAGGCTTCATTGGCAGCAAGATAATGAAACAACAATAATCTCCAACTATGGACACCACAATAGACGACCTCCTGCAATCCTCCGGCATACGCGCAACCGCCAACCGAATCCTCGTGGCGCGGACGATGCTGCAATCCGACAAGCCGATGTCGCTCATCGAAATCGAGGACGCACTCCTGAGCATAGACAAGTCGGTGATTTTCCGCACGTTGCGTCTTTTTGCCGACAATCATCTCGTACACGTCATCGAGGACGGTTCGGGCTGCGTCCGTTACGAAATCTGCCACAGTCATCATCATCACGACGACGATGACGAGGATGACAATTCGCACCACGACGACGACCTCCACCCGCATTTTTATTGCGAGGTCTGCCGCCAAACATTCTGTCTGCACGACATCCACCTGCCCCACATCGACGCACCAGACGGCTTCGAGGTCAGAACAGTGAATTGCGTAGTGAAAGGAGTTTGCAAAAAGTGCAGGAAAGCAATTCGTTGATACATAATTCAACTCACTAATTGTCAGACTATTATACCGACAACACCCAAAATAATGCAAATTTTATGTTAAAAAATTTGCAAAAACAATTATCATTACTTTAATTTGCAAAACTGTTTTTGAAAAATAAATTTATACACTTAGCAAAGTTTATAAGCCAGCCGTTTAATTATACAAAAATTCTAAAATTATGAAAAGACCAATTACAACAATGCTCGCTCCACTGCTTGCCTTTGTGCTTGCTATGGCAATTACGGTCACGAGTTGCGGCGGCGACGACCAGGACCAGAATGGCACTGACCCCGGCACCAACGTAACTCCAACGCCCGAACCGAACAAACCATCAGAGCCTGAGGAGGTGGAAGAAGACCATGAACGCATCACCATAAAACCGGACAACATCAATTTTGCAAACGCCGGCGGCAATGCAAAAATATATGTTTTGAGTACCAAACAAGACTACGAAATCAAGACCGAAGCGTCGTGGCTCTCGTTTGACCAGCAGACTGGACACAAAGGCGAATACTACATCACAATCACAGCCACTAAATCCAACGAGGAAAACGACCGCACCGCACAAGTAGTCGTGATGTCAGAAGGTCTTGACGACATCATAATCACAATCACACAGACCGGCTCAGTATTGTACCCGAACTACAACACAAGCCCCAAAGACCCCGACCAGGCTGGAATGACGCACACCGCGCAAGAAATCGCCGCTCTGATGGGCGCAGGCTGGAACAACGGCAACGCTCTCGAAATCCCCGGCAACGAAACAGACTGGGGCAACCCAAAAATATCGCAAGCCCTTGTAGATGCTGTATATGAGGCAGGATTCAGGAATATCCGCATACCATGCTCTTGGAACTCTCATTCCAACCAAGCCACCTGCGAAATCAATGCCACCTATATGAACCGCGTCAAAGAAGTGGTGGACTATGCCTACAACAAATACAACGACATGTTCATTGTGGTCAACTGCCATTGGGACAACGGATGGCTCGAATCAAACATCGGCATCACCGTAGATGACGACATCAACGCCCGTCAAAAAGCATTGTGGGAACAGATAGCCACCGTATTCCAAGACTATGACGAAAGACTGCTCTTTGCCAGCACCAACGAACCAAACGAGAACGGAAAATACGAAAGAGGCACTGCCACCGTAAAGACTCTGAACTCATACCACGAGACATTCATCAATGCCGTGCGCTCCACAGGAAGCAAAAATGCATATAGGACTCTGATTGTTCAAGCCATCGGCACCGACGCCGAGGCCGCACTCAAATTCCAGGGACACAACAACCTGCCAAAAGACAACATCGCCGACAGAATGATGTTTGAAGTTCATTACTATGGTCCATACCAATTCTGCCTGATGGGAAAAGACGAAAGTTGGGGCAAGGTGTTCTATTATTGGGGCGATGAAAACAAATCAGAAAACACCGAAAGAAACTGCGGCGACTATGGCGGAGCGGCATACTGCAAGAATCTGTTTGACCAACTCAAAAAAGAATACGTCGATAATGGAATTCCAGTCTATGTAGGCGAATGTAGCCCCACACACCGACTTGTCTCTGGCTATCCCGACATGGACCAAGCATTACACGACGCATCAATTTGTACATACCTGAATACTGTATTCGGCTATATGCACGAAGACGGAATTGTACCGGTATATTGGGACAGCGGGTTTGTCAATCATAACAACTCCTCAGGACTATTCGATAGAAAAGCCCAAAAAATCTATTATCTGGATTTCATAAACGCAATCCGTCAAGCAGTAGGACTTGAGAGTTTACCCGAATAATTCATAATTCACAAACAGTTGATTTTCAATCAATTATCTCAATAAATATAAAAATAGTTTACCAAATCTACAACAAAAAACATAGATTTGGTAAACTATTTTTTCAGAAATCGCTATAAACAATTATAAATCAAAGAATTAAACCACATCAAAATTATTTACCAAATCTACCTAAAAATATACAGATTTGGTAAACAATACATAATGCATAATTAGGGCGTCCGCCGGATGCCCTATTATGCATTATGAATTATGAATTATGCATTGCCAACGTATTCCTTCAAATATTTCGCCGTATATCCAACGCCCTTGGCGCAAATCTCTTCGGGCGTGCCTTCGGCGATGATGAGACCGCCATTTTTGCCGCCTTCGGGTCCCATGTCGATGATGTGGTCTGCGGATTTGATTACATCGAGATTGTGCTCAATGATTACGACAGTGTTGCCCTTGTCAACTAAGGCGTTCAATACACGCATCAAGACGCGGATGTCGTCTAAGTGGAGACCCGTGGTGGGTTCGTCGAGGATGTAGAGAGTCTTGCCCGTGTCAGTTTTGGCGAGTTCGGTGGCGAGTTTTATGCGCTGAGCCTCGCCACCCGACAGTGTGGTTGCCGCCTGACCAAGCGTAACATAGCCCATACCAACATTTTGGAGGGCGCGGAGTTTTTTGAGGATTTTTGGGACGTTCTCAAAAAATTCTGCGGCGCGGTTGATGGTCATGTCGAGGACTTCGCTGATGGATTTGCCCTTGTATTTCACCGCCAGCGTCTCGCGATTGTAACGACGACCGCCGCAAGTGTCGCACTTGACGTAAACATCTGGCAAAAAGTTCATTTCGATGGTCTTGACACCTGCGCCCATACACTCCTCGCAGCGTCCGCCCTTCACGTTGAAGGAAAAACGCCCCGGCTTGTAGCCCATTATCTTGGATTGCGGCAGTTCGGCAAACAACGCCCTGATTTCCGTAAAAAGTCCCGTGTAAGTGCAAGGATTGCTACGCGGCGAGCGTCCGATGGCATCCTGATTGACCTCTATAACCTTGTCGATATTTTCGATGCCCTCGATGCTGTCGTATTCCTTGGGGGCTTGCAAAGAGCGATAGAATTTTTGCGACAAAATCGGATGCAAAGTTTCGTTGATTAATGTAGATTTGCCACTGCCCGATACGCCCGTCACCAAAACCAATTTGCCAAGCGGGATTGTAAGGTCCACGTTTTTGAGATTGTTGCCACGGCAGCCTTTTATAGTCAAAAATTTGCCATTGCCGGGACGACGCATCGGCGGAAGCTCCACATCGAGAGCTCCGCTGATGCACTGCGCAGTCTTGGTATCGAGTTTGGCGAGTTCTTTGGGAGTGCACGCCGCCACGAGATAGCCGCCAAGCCTTCCCGCACCGGGGCCGATGTCGATTACATAATCGGCATTGAGAATCATATCCTTGTCGTGCTCCACAACAATCACCGAATTGCCAGCGTCGCGGAGAGTTTTGAGGGAATGGATGAGTTTGTCATTATCGCGCTGATGAAGACCGATGCTCGGCTCGTCGAGGATGTAGAGTACATTAACGAGTTTGCTGCCTATCTGCGTGGCAAGCCTGATGCGCTGAGCCTCGCCACCCGAAAGCGTCTGAGCCGAACGAAAAAGGCTAAGGTAGTCGAGACCCACGTCGTGCATAAAACCTACGCGCGTCTTGATTTCCTTGAGAATTTCGGCGGAGATTCTCCTTTGACGGTCAGTGAGTTTCGGGTCTATTTCGTCGAGAAACGTGCACAGGTCTGAAATATCCATCATGGCGAGTTCGGCAATATTCTTGTCGGCAATGCGAAAACTCAACGCCTCCTTATTGAGACGGTTGCCATTGCAATCGGGACAAGTACATTCTGCGGCGTATTTTTGCACAATGTCGTCGTCGTCATCATCATCGGCTGCATTCTCTATATACTTGACGATGCCATCGTATGTAGATGCGCCCGCGCCATACATCCGCATCCAATCCATGTGCAAAGGCTCTGGCGAACCATTGAGCACAATGTCCTGAGCCTCGGGCGAGAGCTGTTCAAAAGGCGTATCAAGGCTAAAACCTTCCCGCTCCGCCAACGCCTCCAACTGTCTGAACACAAAATTGTCCTTGTATTTGCCCAACGGCTCTATTGCGCCCTTCTTGATGGAGAGTTTTGGATTTGGGATTATTTTGGTAACGTCGATCCTATTGACCACGCCCAACCCCTTGCACGTGGGGCAGAATCCCGACGGCGAATTGTACGAAAAATTTGCCGGGGCGGGATCTTTGTACGAAATGCCCGTCGTGGGACACATCAGGAGCTTGGAATAATGACGCACCTCGCCAGACTCGGCATCAAGGAGCATGATTATATCCTTGCCGAGCGCAAGGGCGGTTTTCACAGATTTGCGCATCCGTTCCATACCGCCGCCCTTCTCCGCGCCATTGGTGGGCACTATTATTTTGTCAACGACTATCTCAATATTGTGAACCTTGTAACGGTCGGTCTTCATATTGATGATGATGTCCTTGATTTCGCCGTCCACACGCACCTGGAGGTAACCCTTGCGGCGGATTTGCTCAAAAAGTTCGCGGTAATGGCCTTTTCTGCCACGGATTGCGGGCGCAAGCACCACCACCTTTTTGCCGCCGTATTGCTTGATGATGAGTTCGCAGATTTGGTCTTCGGTATAACGAACCATCTTCTCGCCGGTCTCGTAACTGAACGCCTCAGCCGCCCGAGCGTACCAAACTCGCAGGAAATCATATATTTCCGTAATTGTACCCACCGACGAGCGGGGATTGCGGTTGGTGCTTTTTTGCTCGATGCTGATGACAGGGCTGAGACCCGTAATCTTGTCAACGTCAGGGCGTTCCATATCGCCCATGAACTGACGTGCGTATGCGTTGAAGGTCTCCATATAACGCCGCCTGCCCTCGGCAAATATTGTGTCGAAGGCGAGCGAACTTTTGCCGCTGCCACTCAGCCCGGTGATTACGGTAAGACTGTTGCGCGGTATGGTAACGTCTATGTTTTTGAGGTTGTGGACACGCGCCCCATAGACGTGGATGTTTTCGAGATCGAGAGATTCCTGCATTTTCTTATATAATGTTTCGGGCGAGTTCCATAAAGTATTGCGCCTGTGGCGAATTGTCGTCGAGTACAGACGGAGTGCCGGCGTCGCCATTCTCGCAAATCGACTGTATGAGAGGAATTTGCGCGAGGAGCGGGATGCCGTATTTTTCGGCGATGGGGCGGTTGCCGTCCTTGCCAAAAATGTAATAACGGTTGTTGGGCAACTCGGCTGGCGTAAACCACGCCATATTCTCCACGATGCCAAGGATTGGAACATTGATTTTGTCGTTACGGAACATATTGATGCCCTTCACAACGTCGGCAATCGCCACTTGCTGCGGCGTGGAGACGATGATTGCGCCACGGAGCTTGAGTGTCTGAACCACTGTGAGATGTATGTCGCTCGTGCCAGGAGGCAGGTCAAACAACAGGTAATCCAATTCGCCCCAATCGCCGTCGTTGATGATTTGATTGAGGAAGTTGGACGCCATCGGTCCGCGCCAAATTGCGGGGCTGTCGGGGTCGATGAAAAATCCCATCGACAACATCTTGACGCCGTATTTTTCGGCGGGTTCTATCAATTCGCGACCGTCTTCGGAGGTGGAGCCAAGCGGCTTGTAGCCTTCGAGTCCAAACATTTTGGGCATCGAGGGTCCAAAGACGTCAGCGTCAATCAATCCCACCTTGTAGCCCAATTTTGCGAGGGCGACAGCGAGGTTGGCGGTTACAGTGCTCTTGCCCACTCCGCCTTTGCCCGACGCCACGGCGATTATGTTTTTGACCTTGGCGAGAGGTTCGGGCTTGTCGTTTTTGGGCGTTTCTACATTCTCCACGTAGGTCTCCACGTTGATTTCGGGGTTCAATTGGTCGTTGATGACCTTGCGGATTGCCTTGCGGATAGAATTGAGGATTGGCTTCACGGAATTGTTGACCTTGAGGAACACCTCGACGCCATTGCCGCCTATCTGCACCCTGTCAACGATGCCCGAAGACACAATGTCCTTGCGGCTCTGCGGGTTGATGATGGTTTTGAGTGCTTCTAATATATCTTGTTCTGTCATAATCTATTAATTTTTGCGCGCCAAAGATAGTAATTTTTTTTGAGATTGGCAAGCGGGGTGCGATTGGATGTGCAAAAATTACAATTTAGATGGTTTCTTGTGCGTGTTTTTTTGTGCGCATTTTCCCGTGCACATTTTTCCGCACACATATATTTCCGTGCGCTCACGCACACGGCTTGGAGTTTTCGCCCCGTTGGGGCTTTACGTGTGCTGTGTAGCCCAACGTGGCGGCATAACAAAACCGTGTGCAGAGCGTACTGCGCCATTATTTGACAGTGTTCGTTGAATCAAGATTTTTGGTTCGGCGGAGATTTTAGTGGGTCAGCCTCTGCGCCGCCTCGGGGCGGCGGGCTGCCCCCCCCCGAAAATCTCCGAGTAGCACGGTAGGTTCGGTTTTGGGTCGGAGAAAAGGTAATTATCTGCACCGCACCGGGCGCACCGAAAAACCGCTGTCGCGGCCGTACCAATAGTCGGGAATCACGCTGCCGGAATCGAAGTAGCGGTAGCGACCGTTGAACTGGTAGCTCGTACGGAGCGACGACGACCAATAGTAGCCGCTGGAGCCGTCGTAGTAGAGAGACGTACCGCTGCGGTAACCGGCGGCGGGAAGAAAAATCGTTTTGCCGTTAGGACCTTTTACTTCATAGCCATCCTTGCCGTGTATGGTTGTCCAAGTCCAAGTGCACTTGTCTTTAAGCTCCTGGAACTGCGCTTTTGTCGGCATGCACCAATCGCTGCCCCAGTTGACGGTGGCAGCGTCGTCGGTGCGTTCGAGGGTCGTGCGGCTGTCGGTGAAGCCGTTATTGCCATAGTCGGGTTCGTTGCAGTACTTGGTGAGTTTGTCTTCTGCGCCGTTGGCGTATTTGTAGGTTGACCAGTCGTAATTGGATTTTGTTACAGTCTCGCCCCAGGCAAAATAATCGCCGTAGTCTTCGGGATTCTTTGCGCCCACATTGCAATTTGCCCACTTAGTACCAGACGGCAGACCGAGGTCAACATAGAAAAAAATCGTTGACAACAATGCTTCTGCCTCCATATTACCTTTATTAGAGGCTTCTGTCAGAAACTTACTCGCCTCCTCCAAATCCCTTTCTACACCTTGTCCGTAAAAATAACACTTGCCAATAATAAAGGCAGCGGACTTGTTGCCACGATTATATGATTTGTTGAAACAATTGAACGCTTCTTGGAGATTTGTTGTAGTTCCCCTGCCATTGTAGTAGCAGACACCCAAACCGTATGCCCCCTGCGCATCTCCATTGTCTGATAACGACTTAAATATTTCATACGCCTTGGCGTATATGCCTTTCTGATAGTTGTCATACGCCTTAAAAAGGTCATCGGATGACAACGGCAGAATGCTCGTCTGAGCGTTTACCGAGACGTTCAAAAGCATTCCGACTAACAGTATTGCCGAATAGAATAATTTTTTCATAATCACGATTGTTTACAAAAACTCCGCTTATTGTTAAGATTTGTTAGATATTAGTTTTCGTTCAAGGAATTGCGCCGTATTGGGCGGATTGGCAATCCCATACTACGATCGGCACTCTCGAGTTCATTTCTGATGCGTGGTAGCCAAAAGATGATACCGGCGTTCGGATTGCCCGTAAAGAGCAACGACGACCAATAACAACAGCCTCCGTCGCTAAATTCCTCACCATGGCGCACTCCGGCGCCGGGGAGAAATATCGAATTGCCATTCGGACCCTTGACTTCGTAGCCTTCCACACCGTTGCGAGTAGTCAAAGTCCAGGTACACTCATGGTATAGTTCCTCTATTTGTAGCCCTGTGGGCATACACCAACTGCTACCCCAGTTGACAGTAGCAGCATCGTCTGTCCTTTCGAGAATGATGCGTCTATCAGTGTAGCCGCCGTAGCCACAGATGGACTTGTTACAGTATTTGGTAAGGTGCATTTCACCTCCATTGGCGTACTTGTATGATGTCCAATCGTAATTGGATTTTGGAGTAGTCTCACCCCAGGCAAAGTAGCAGCCATAATCTTCGGGCGAGGCAGCTCCTATATTACGGTCTGCCCACAACGTGCCCGTGTAAAGTCCAAGGTCAACATAGGTTACACCAGCGGACAATTTTTTCATCTCGGCTACTATTGCTGCGTTTATTCTTGTCAACAATGTCTTTGCTTCCATGTTACCTTGATTAGAGGCTTCAGTCAAATACATCTTCGCTTTGTCAAAATTCTTTTCTACACCTTGTCCATAAAAAAAACACTTGCCAATTATAAAGGCAGCGGATTTGTTACCACTATTATATGACCTGTCGAAACAACTAAACGCTTCTTGAAGATTTTTTGTAGTCCCCCTGCCATTGTAATAGCAGACACCCAAACCGTATGTAGCGTGCATATCTCCGTTGTCAGATAGGGATTTAAATGTTTCAAACGCCTTGGCGTAAATGCCTTTCTGATAGTTGTCGTACGCCTTGAAAAGATCGCCGGATGTCAGAGGTAGGGTGCTCGTCTGAGCGTTTGCAACTCCTTCAATCATCATCAAAAGTGTCAGAAGGACGAGAATAATTGCAGATTTCTTTTTCATAATTGTGTTGATTAAAATAGTACCAGAGAACACTCGCAAACTCGGAATTGTACATAAAAAGGGCGTGGGAGTTTCTTTCATTCACTTATCCCACTATGCACTGGCCTTCGCGTTGCCATACTCCGATGAGATAAGCAACGCAAAGCCCACGCCTATATACATCCAGACGCTATTGTGCCAATGACATAGACACAACAAACCCCTATATATACACGTGGACGTTTCGTTGCCGTTCTCTACCGGAGTACAATTTTGCGAAGTTTGTGCATAGTAGAAGATACGTCAATAAAAACGTCCTTGGAATCGGTTTTCGGCTATTTGCCGCTCCTATCCGTTGGCAAAGATAAAAATTACTTTTGAGTATTACAAATAAAATTGTAAAAAAAAATTATGAAATCGACGTGCTGTAAATCCGACCAATTATTTTTTGCATATCAAAAATAAAAATCTAAATTTGCAAAACAAAAATCAAGTATGCTATGGGACAGTTTATCGACAGAGAAAATTATGGTTTCAGGCGTGTCAAAAACAGCGATTTCGTTGACAAATCGGGGTTGCTGGATATTCTCAATAGGAATATAGACACGGAAAATGGTTTTATGTGCATATCCCGCCCGCGACGTTTTGGCAAATCGGTGGCGGCAGAGATGGCGTATGCATATTACGACAGGAAGTCGGATTCAAGGAAATTGTTTGAAGGTTTGGAAATCACCAAATCGCCTGATTATGAGAAACATCTCAACAAATACCCGACGATTTTCATCGACTGGAACACCTTCGCCAACATCCCCGACGAAGATAAACTGAAAGAGGCTCAAAAAAGTGTCATTGCCGATTTGAAAAAATCTTATGACATTTTGGAAGAAAAAGATTCGCTTGGAAAAGCCCTTGCCGAAATCAACCTAAAAACCGGCGACCGCTTTATATTGATAATCGACGAATGGGATATGCTCGTCAGGGATGTTACACAGGAAATTCAAGACGAATATGTGGACTTTTTGCGGTCGATGTTCAAGTCAGCCGACGCAAAAAAAACGTTTCTCCTCGTCTATATGACAGGCATTTTGCCGATTATCAAGATTAGGACTCAATCGGCACTGAACAATTTTAGAGAATACAGCATTATATCTCCTGCCGACACAGACAAGTATTATGGTTTTACGGAAGATGAAGTAAAAACTCTCTGCGAAAGCCACAATATGAACTTTGAACTGATGAAACACGCCTACGACGGCTACATCATCGGTGATGAAAAGTCGATGTTCAACCCTAATTCTGTGATGCTGTCAATTCTGTACCGTAAATACGACTGTTTTTGGTCAAGATCAGCATCATTTATGGCGATAGAAAGGTACATAAACATCGACGCCGACCAAGTGCGCACAAAAATCATCAGTATGATGAACGGCGGGGAGGTCGTTATAGAGCCTACAAGCTTCCGCAACGATATGAAAAATATCGAAACAAGCGACGATGTGCTGACTTTGTTGGCTCATCTTGGATATTTGTCGTATAATCCTGAAACTCAATCAGTAATGATTCCCAACACAGAAGTAAGTTCGGAGTTCAAAAATGCTGTGAGGGCGGCGGGTTGGAACGAATTGTCCAAGGCGGTTGGTCAGTCGCTCCAACTATTGGACGACACCATCAATCTCCGCCAAACCAAAGTGGCTCGCGCCTTCGACGACTACCATTTTGAAGCGTCGTCCATTTTGGAATTCAACGACGAAAACTCCATGCGGTGCGCCATTATATTGGCATATTACGCCGCCAAACCTTTTTACAAGATTTTCCACGAACTGCCAACGGGCAAAGGCTTTGCAGATATGGTGTTCATACCGCTGCCCAAGTCGCCGCGCCCCGCAATCGTGGTGGAATTAAAATATGACAAAACCGCAGATTCCGCCATCTCCCAAATCAAGCGCAAAAACTATCCCAAAAGTCTCCAAGGTTTTTCCAAGCGCATCGTGCTATGTGGAATCAATTACAACAAGGAAACCTCCAAGCACGAAGTCGAGATGGAGGTTATTGAAGCGTCAAACTCTTAGCCAAATTCAAAATCGCCGCCTCATCATCTGCCGGATTGTACCAATGCCCGGCGATGGTCTTATTGAACCAAGTAATCTGTTTTTTGGCGTAGCGGCGGGTGTTGCGCTTTATGAGTTCAACAGCCGTCGCTAAGTCTGTTTTATTGTCGAGATAATCAAACAACTCCTTGTAACCCACGGTATTGAGCGGCATCAGATTGCGGTATTGCACGAGCGAGCGCACCTCGTCCAAAAGCCCCTCCCCCATCATCATATCTACACGGCGGTTGATGCGGTCGTGGAGGATTTCGCGCGGATAATTGATGCCTATCTTAATTATTTCAAAATCGCGCTCCTTCTTGACGCCCGTCCTGAAACTCGAATACGGTTTGCCAGTCTGAATGCATACTTCCAACGCCTTGATGATGCGTGTGTGGTTGTGGAGGTCGCAGGTGTCGTAATATGCGGGGTCGAGGAGTTTCAATTGTGATTTCAATGGCTCCAAACCTTCCGTTTCAAATCGTTGCCAAAGTGCTGCACGGAGATTTTCGTCGGGGTCGGGCGCGAGGTCGATGCCGTTACAGACAGCATCAATATAAAGCATAGACCCTCCGCACATTACGGCTACGTCCTTGCGCCTGAAAATGTCGTTTTGCAAAATATCAAGCACTTCCTGTTCGTATTTATAGACATTGTAATATTCTGTTACAGAATGATTTTGGATGAGATGATGCTTGACCTTGCGCAGAGTTACTCGGTCGGGCACGGCTGTCCCAATGCGCATTTCCTTGAATATTTGGCGCGAATCTGCCGAAATGATTTCTGTATCAAGTTGTTGCGCAATATTCACCGCCATATCGGTCTTGCCCGAGGCTGTGGGGCCGAGGATTATGATGAGTCGTTTCAAGATGCAATCACTGATTTTTTTGGGAGTACAATATTAATGAGTTTTGGCGAGTTATCCAATTTTTTTTCACGGCGGCAACAAATAAAAGTTTCACAATATTCCAATTTGTTGTAAATTTGGGGCGTGTAAACACAAACACAATTGCAAACATCAAACACCACCCATAATCATGTTACATTGCCTTACAGACACCCCGTCGCCCGTGAGCAACTGGATAATGCAGCTCCGCGACGTCAATATCCAGAAGGATTCGCAGAGATTCCGCAACAACATCCGCCGTATCTCCCATACGCTTGCATACGAGATTGGCAAGTCGTTGAATTACAAAAATATCGACGTTACCACTCCTCTCGGCACAGCCAAATGCGACGTAGTATCGGACTCGATAGTAATTGCAAGCATCCTGCGCGCCGCCCTGCCAATGCACGAGGGATTTTTGGATGTTTTTGACAATGCCGAAAACGCCTTCCTCTCCGCCTATCGCAGTTACAAGGACGACGGCAGTTTTGAGATAAAAGCCGAATACATGGCGTGCCCCAACATCGATGGCAAGACTCTCCTGCTCGTGGACCCGATGCTCGCAACAGGCGCAAGCATCGTTACCGCCGTCAACTGCCTGCTCCGCAACGGCAAGCCAAACAAAATCTTTTTTGCGTCCATCATCAGCAGCCGTCAGGGCGTGGAGACCATACAGAAAAATTTTGGCGACCACTGCGAAATATGGACCGCCGCCTGCGACCCTATCATCAACAGCCACGGCTACATCGTGCCCGGCCTCGGCGACGCTGGCGACCTCTGCTACGGACAGAAATTGTAATTTTGTCAGAGTTTCTGCCACGCTCACTGCCAAAAACTCGCCATCTTCTGCCATCCTGTCATAAAAATCACTTCGGCACAACCATTGCAAATCAACAAATCAGATAATCAACAAATCATTAAATAAGAAAAAATGTCAACAGGAAAAATAGGTGTTACCAGTGAAAACATATTCCCGGTAATCAAAAAATTTCTCTATTCGGAGCAAGAAATATTTCTGAGGGAGCTTGTCTCCAACGCAGTGGATGCCACCACAAAAGTAAAGGCTCTCGCCCGCAAAGGCGAACTCAAGGAAGAACTCGGCGACCTTACCGTAAGGGTAAAGGTAGATAAGGAAGCCAAGACCATCACCATTTCTGACCGTGGCATCGGTATGACAGCCGAAGAAGTCGATAAGTACATCAACCAGATTGCATTCTCATCGGCAGGCGACTTCCTCGAAAAATACAAGGATTCCATCGACGCCATCATCGGACACTTCGGCCTCGGATTCTACTCCGCATTTATGGTGTCAGAGAAGGTAGAAATAATCACAAAGAGCTGGCAGCCAGACACAAAGGCGGTTAAATGGACTTGCGACGGCAGCCCTGAATACACAATGGAAGACGCCGACCGCACCGACCGCGGCACCGACATCATACTCCACATCGACGCAGATTCTACCGAATACCTCGAAGACAGCAAAATCGAGGGTCTGCTCAAAAAATATTGCATGTTTCTGCCCGTTGCCATCGGATTTGGCAAGGAGAAGGAATGGAAGGACGACAAGTATGTGGAGACCGGCAAGGACAAGATTATAAACGACACCGAACCCCTGTGGCTCAAAAAACCCGCCGACCTCAAAGAAGAGGACTACAAGGCGTTCTACAAGAAACTCTATCCCAACACATACGAGGATCCGCTGTTCAATATCCACTTGAACGTCGATTACCCGTTCAACCTGACCGGCATCCTCTACTTCCCGAAAATCCGCACCAACCTCGAAGTACAGAAAAACAAAATCCAGCTGTACTGCAACCAGGTATTTGTAACGGACAGCGTGGAAGGCATTGTGCCTGAGTTCTTGACGTTGCTGCACGGCGTATTGGATTCGCCCGACATCCCATTGAACGTATCGAGGAGCTACTTGCAGAGCGATTCCAATGTCAAGAAAATCAGCAACCACATCACGAAGAAGGTTTCGGACAAACTCACCGACCTCTTCAAAAACCACCGCGACGACTTCGAGAAGAAATGGGACGACCTCAAACTCTTCATACAGTACGGCATGTTGACCAACGACAAGTTTTACGAGTCGGCGAAAGACTTCTTCCTCTACAAGAACACTGAGGGCAAGTATTTCACATTCGACGAGTACAAAAACATCATCAAGGACAACCAGACCGACAAAAAC